>CAEZYV010000026.1_pt1 | contig 8179 bp, 9 predicted proteins | sample 7265771 | NCBI WGS metagenome assembly CAEZYV01 (sample SAMEA6813944, study PRJEB35770) | uncultured Actinomycetes bacterium | biome: Freshwater; feature: Freshwater reservoir; material: water | place: Czech Republic | collected 2017-04-14 | depth 30m m | reverse complement strand
TTCGACTCTCAAGCAAGTATGACAACAGGTCTAGGTATTAAACCGTTGCAGATAAAAGAGCAATACGGTTCTATCTGGTATTTACTCAACGATTCTCACGCAAATATTTCAGAGTTTATTTTAAAATCCAACGTCCCCGGATTAGATTTCATCCGCGGTCATAAAGATTTAGCTGCTGCAGACGCAGCATTTGTTTCCGAATTGGCAAAAGAACATAAGCTTCGCAAGCTTCTAGCACCGGTAATGGATCAGTACGATGATATTTTGATCGACTGTTCACCTTCACTCGGAACTTTAACCATCAACGCCCTAACAGCTTCCGACGGTGTATTAATTCCGATGGAATGTGAATACTTTGCGGTACTTGGGTTAGGACTTGTTCGCGAAACGATAGACAAAGTTCGCAGCAATACCAATCCAAATCTAAAGATTGATGGAATTCTTGCAACAATGTTTGAACGTAAGACTGCGCACTCACGCGAAGTCCTAGAACTCATATCAAAAGAATTTCCAGAAGATTTGCTTGACACAATAATTGCTAGAACCGTGCGCTTCTCTGAATCAACAGTCAAGGGCGAACCAATAACAACATATGCAAGTAGTTCAACGGGGGCCGTTTCATACCGAAGACTGGCACGTGAATTAATCTATCGAGGAGGAGCAAAGTGAGTCGCAGAGTGAGTCTCCCAGGAGCCGACGAACTGTTTCGTCAGACAACAACTTTAAGTGCAGTTCCATCGCAAACTCTTTCACCAATCGAAGATATGCAAACTGCACCTATAAATAACAACGCGGGCAAGAAGGCAGTGCGCACAACACCACGACGCAGAGTTAATTCATTTGATAAATCACCAAGTGGTCGCGAACGTCACGATGAAAAAATTACCGTTTACTTATCTCCAGAAGAACTTTATGATCTTGAGCAAGCGCGTCTTGCTCTGCGCGGAGATCTTGGATTAGCTGTTGATCGTGGCCGCATCGTTCGTGAATCACTTGCAATTATCATTGCCGATCTTGAAACCAAGGGCGACCAAAGCATTATTGCACGTAGGTTACGAGGTAAGTAAGAATTAAATTGCGCGAGGGTGCGCTGATGCATAACTCTCGCGCAACTTATCAATCGTTACCAATGTATAAATCTGAGTTGTTGTAACTGATGAGTGACCTAATAGTTCTTGAACAACTCTGATATCTGCTCCACCATCTAAAAGATGAGTCGCGAATGAATGCCGTAACGAATGCGGAGAAACATCGCTCTCTATTCCAGCTCGCACTGCTGCATTCTGGATAATCTCCCAAGCGCTTTGTCGACTCAATCCAGCACCCCGAGTATTCAGGAAAACCTTTTGGCTATCTTTGCCCTTTAATAGATACGATCGCGATGAAGTTAAGTAATTTTCTAGACTTAATCGTGCAAAATTGCCAACCGGCACAACGCGTTCTTTACCGCCTTTGCCATAAAGTTTTATTGTCAAATTGTTGTCTAGCTCTTTAATGTCTGCGAGCGACAATTCTGTAACTTCGCTGATCCGCGCACCTGTTGCATATAAAATTTCGATTAGCGCCTCATTGCGCTTAGCAAGTTCAGGTTTGTCCACGCTTGCAGCCTCAATGAGTTTAAGAATCTCATCAACTTTTAGTGCCTTAGGTAACCTCTTCGGAACTTTTGGTGGCGAGAAATCTTTTATTGGATTAACAATCTTTTTCTCGTTCGCAATGAATTTAAAAAGGTTCCTGACTGTAACAATCGTTCGGGAATTGGAACTTTCAGTGTTTGGCGAATTTAAGTCACTCCCCCCGCGCAAATAGCCAAGGAATTGCTCCATAAGTTTCAGGTCTACATCTTCTAAGCCAAATTTATTCGTCTCTAAGTATCCTGCAAACTTTGATAAATCTAATTTGTAAGCAGAGATAGTATTTTTCGAGAGCCCTTTTTCTATCGCTGCATAATTTAAATAATCATGAATTGCAGAACTAAGACTTAAATCACTTACCATTTTGCGCAATTGCCGCTGCAATTAGCCCCGAGAAAAGTGGATGAGCCTTCGTTGGGCGGGATAAGAACTCTGGATGAGCCTGAGTTCCCACATAAAATGGATGTACTTCAATTAGTAGTTCAACAAATTCAACCAAATTGCCATCAGGTGAAAGCCCTGAAAATATCAAACCTGTCTTAGAAATCTGATCTCGGTACTTATTATTAACTTCATAACGGTGGCGATGACGTTCCTGAATTTCACTTGCTCCATAGACACCAGCTACAACTGAACCTGTTGCAAGAACCGCAGGATAGAGACCAAGGCGCATAGTTCCGCCCATATCCCCCTTGCCAGCAACAATATCTTCCTGATTTTGCATAGTCGAAATAACCGGATCCTTAGTTCCAGGATCAAATTCCGCAGAATTTGCTTCCAAAATTCCGGCTAGATTTCTTGCCGCCTCAATGACCATGCACTGCAACCCTAAACAAAGTCCAAGTGTTGGGATCTTATTTTCACGAGCAAATTTTAAAGCTCCTAATTTTCCTTCAATTCCACGTACCCCGAAACCGCCAGGCACGCAGATAGCATCAACATCTCCGAGCGCACTCTTTGCACCATCTGGAGTTTCGCAATCATCGCTCGCTACCCATTTGATATTCACCTTGGCATTATTTGCAAAACCACCAGCGCGCAGTGCTTCAGTAACTGAAAGATATGCATCTGGTAAATCAATGTATTTGCCAACTAGAGCAACACTTATCTGATGTTCTGGGTGATGCACTTTCTTTAGAAGATCATCCCACTCTCCCCAAACAATATCTCTCAAAGGAAGACCAAGCCGGCGAACAACATATGAATCTAGGCCTTCATTGAACAAAACTTTAGGAATGTCGTATATCGAAGGCGCATCTACAGCTGCTACAACCGCTTCGAGATCTACGTCGCACATAGAAGAAATTTTCCGTTTTACAGAGTCAGGGATTGGTCGATCAGATCGAATAACTATCGCATCTGGAGCAATACCGATCGCACGAAGGGCGGCAACACTGTGCTGCGTTGGTTTGGTTTTTAATTCGCCGGATGGACCGATATACGGAACCAAAGAAACGTGTAAATAAAAAACATTGTCCCTGCCAACATCCTGTCGAATTTGGCGGGCAGCTTCTAAGAATGGTTGAGATTCAATATCTCCGACTGTTCCACCGACCTCGGTAATCACTAGATCAATATCAGGCCCCGCCATGGCCTTAATTCGTTCTTTGATTTCATTAGTGATGTGCGGAATAACTTGAACCGTGTCACCTAGGTATTCACCACGGCGTTCTTTGCCGATTACATTTGAATAAACTTGACCAGTTGTGACGTTGGCCGACCCATGAAGATTTACATTCAAGAAACGCTCGTAATGGCCGATATCTAAATCAGTTTCAGCGCCATCGTCAGTTACGAAAACTTCACCATGTTGAAATGGATTCATAGTTCCGGGATCCACATTTAGATAAGGATCCAACTTTTGCATCGTGACGCGAAGACCACGAGAGGTTAAGAGCCGACCTAAACTGGAAGCCGTAAGACCTTTGCCAAGACTTGAAGCGACGCCGCCAGTGACGAATAGATGCTTGGTCACATGCTGGGCGGTCATGGGACGCTAACCTATCATTTCCGCTTGGGCTGCAGCGACTAACTCGAGAAGTTCGCCTGCGTGTTGTTGTGCAGTCTTCGAATCTTCTTGGCCAGAGAGAAGTCTTGCGATTTCTCGCCTGCGATCTTCGCCAATAACTGTCGCAATATCGCTTTGCGTTACCGAACCGTCTTCACTCTTCGTAACGACTAAATGGTTATCTGCCCAACTGGCCACTTGGGCTAAATGAGTGACCACGATAACTTGCGCGCTCTTGGCCAGCAGCGCCAGTCGTTTGCCAACCTCTACTGCCGCTTTACCACCAACACCAGCATCAACTTCATCAAAAATATATGTACCAACTGGAGAATTTACGGCCAGAACAACCTCTATCGCCAACATAACTCGAGAAAGTTCGCCGCCACTTGCAGCTTTTGAGATCGGTAAAGATTTTCCATCTTTATGTGCGGTGAATAAAAATATAACCTCATCCAAACCAGTACTTGTGTAATCCGTGATGCTTTCACCAGACGAAGTTGTGACCTGACTGACGAATTCTGCGTTAGGCATAGCTAACTTGCTTAACTCATCCGAAACTCGCCTAGAAAGTTGATCGGCCGCACGCAATCGACACGCGCTTAACGTTGCAGCAGAATCTCGCAATTGCCCAAACAGAGAGAGTCGCTCTTTTTCAAGTTCAGCTAAACGTGCATCGCCACCGCGTAAATCCGCAAGTTTTTCATTAGCAATCGACGCTTCTTCAATCAGATTGCTAAGTGCTTTATCGCGATCAGTCCCCTCGCCATACTTCTTTATTAACTGAAGGATTTCAGATTTGCGACTTTGAATAAAATCAAAACGTACCGGATCGGCTTCCAACTTGGCGGTATACGATTCAAGGCCACTCTTTATTTCCTGCAATTCATAAATCAAATCACCGTATCGCTCTATCAGCGCATCTAGTGCAGAATCTTTTGAACGTAGCGTTTCAATGTACTTCTTAGAGGCTATCAGTGCAGAAATGGGAGAAGCATCCTCAGCGTCAAGTATCGCAAGTGCTGCTACTACCCCACTATTTAATTCTTCGACTGAACCCAATCTATTTATTTCATTTTCCAATTCGGTGATTTCGCTAAATTTTGGATTTACTTTTGCATAATCTTTCACGAAATCTTCAATTTTGGAGATTTCTCGATCTCGTTCAGCCAATTGCTTCTTAAGCTCAGAAATACGTTTCATGAGAATTGCATAGTTTTCGAAGAGAAGACCGTATGCGCTAATTTCATTCGAATGCCCTCCAAAGAGATCTAAGAGATCTCGTTGAATCGCTGGCTTACTCAATCTTGCTGTACTTGATTGGGCATGGATTTCAATTAAGTCTTCGGCGATTGTTGCAATTTGAGAAGCGGTGCTAGCTACTCCGCCCAAAGTTATCTTCGATTTTCCCTGATTAGTAACGCTTCGATTTACAATCAATTCGCCATCTTCAACAAAACCGCCTGCACCTTCAATTGCCGCGGTCAACTCTTTGTTTATGTTAAATCGCCCCGAAACTACAAGTCGTTCATCACCCACTCTTACAAAATCTGAATCGGCTTTGCCGCCGAGAATCAAATTAAGCGCGGTAAGAATCATCGTTTTACCCGCACCTGTTTCACCGGTAATAACCGTTAAACCAGATTTGAATTCAACTTCCGAACTTTGGATGACTCCTAAGCTACGAATAGAAAGTTCAGATAGTGAGCTTCTATTTAAATTTTTCAACATCGCAGCGTTCAATTCCTATCGGGTGAAGTTCTCAAGAACTTTCGCCACGCCAACCTTCAATAGGTAATTTAAATTTCGCCACGAGGCGATCCGTAAAATTGCCCTCATTGATATAGGCCAGCTGAACTTCATGTGTATCTTTGGTTAAAACAATGCGATCGCCGCTTATCAAATCGAATTGACGAAGACCATCGGCAGAAATATGAGCCGCTTGCGACTGTACATCTATAACAATTTCGCAATCCGGAGATACCACCATAGGCCTTGAGAATAAGGCGTGTGCAGCCAGTGGTAACAAGACAAGAGCGTTAACTTCCGGCCAAACTACTGGGCCTCCTGCAGAAAATGCATATGCAGTAGAACCCGTTGGAGTTGCGCAAATGACTCCGTCGCAACCCCATTTAGATAACGGACGTCCATCGATTTGAACAAAGAGTTCCAGCATTTGCGTCGCATTACGCTCGACAGTTACCTCATTCAGTGCCCAACCATGGTCTGTAACTTCGCCATGGCGTATCACTTCATAGCGAAGAAGGAGTCTGGGTTCTCTATGAATACTCGAATTTGAAATAGCACTGACAATTTCATCTACTGAAGGCTGTGCAATTTCAGCTAAGAAACCTACATTCCCAAGATTTATTCCGATGATAGGAACATCAAAACCTTTTACTATCTCTGCGGCACGCAAGATTGTTCCATCTCCGCCTAAAACAATTGCACTATCTTGATCTTTAACCTGATCAATTACAGCTGATCCTTCAATTAAATCCGGAAAGTTACATAAGACTTCGAAACCAGAATCGATAAATTTCTTAGCAAGTAGGTTTCCGAATTTTGCAGCAGCTGGTCGGGTGGGATGAACGATAAGCAATATTCGTTTCATTGTGGCCCCTTAGAAATAGCGGCATCCAGAGCGTTTTCTGAAAGTTCTTGAGCTCCACGTTTTAGCCAGAGAAAATACTCAACATTTCCTGAAGGGCCTGGCAATGAACTAGCAACAACGCCTTCGCAACCTAACCCCATGTCATATGCGCAATCAGCCACTTCTAAGACCGCACTCTTCCGCAATCCACTATCTCGAACTACGCCACCGGCTCCAAGTTTCTCTCGCCCTACTTCAAATTGCGGCTTTACCATTACTAAAAAATCTGCCGTTGTTCTGGATACCGCAACCAACGCTGGTAGAACCAGAGTTAAGGAAATAAAAGAGAGATCTGCAACAACTAAATCAACTGGTTCGCCAACTTGTTCAATTGTTAGATGTCTAACATTAGTTCGATCCAAAATAATAACTCTCGGGTCATTACGTAATTCCCAAGCTAATTGACCATATCCAACATCCACTGCAACCACATTCGCTGCATCTCGTTTTAGTAAAACATCAGTGAAACCACCCGTTGATGCACCTGCATCGAGTGCGCGTTTCCCAGAAACTTGAATTGCCGGAAACGCATCTAATGCTCCTGCTAATTTGTGCCCACCACGGGAAACAAAATCATCACGATTTCCCTGAATCGTTATCGAAGTTTCCGCATCTACCTGAGTTGCAGGTTTAGAAGCGGGAATGCCGATAACCAAGACCGACCTTGACTCAATTAGATCGGCGGCGTGATCGCGCGATCTTGCCAGCCCGCGCCGAACTAATTCAGCGTCTAAACGTGTCTTCATTTAAAGTCTTACAGCCCATCAATCTCAGAGAGCACGCGATTCAAATCGCTATGGATTGCTTCGAATTCTTGCGAATGAGTATCAAGTGGCTTCTGTGGGATTTCAGCGATTCGATTCTTAATTTCTTCGATACCCGCAGATCTAACTTCTAAATTATCCATTATTTATTCGCTCCCTTTTTCGGTGCACTTTTTTTAACTGTCGCTGAAGATTTCGCAACAGTTTTCTTTTTGGGTGTCGTAGGCGATTTAATATTTCTAGCTTTTTTCGGTTCGGTTTTCGAGACTCGGCTCTCTAAATCTGCCAAACGCTTCATCAGTCGATCCAAATCATCTACTTTTACAAAACCCATTCGGACGGCGTTCTCGTCAATCTGATTCTCTATTTTTTCTTTTACTACCTCGCCATTTGACGCAACCCAGGTCCGCAAATTTTTTGCCAAATCTGCAACGTTCTCTTCATTGCGACCCAAGGCAGCAAGGTACTTCTTAAGAATTGAATTGATATCTGAAGCCATGGCACAACCGTATCTAAAGTCGTACGACCTCGCTCGCTTCGACCTGCCAACGACTTGCAAGACCCGTTGGGGCCCGCCAAAAACGACGCCTAACTGATCCATGGATTTCCACCCAGCTATCAATCTTCACTGAAAGCGCTGATTTACGTGCCTTTGAGCTCCATGCCGCTATATCTAAGGAGTCAACCTCCTTCTTGGTGCCCCGAGATTTATCCCGTCCGATCACAACTCTAAACTCAACTACTTTGTCGCCGCTAGGAAGCTCTTTTTCAATCGCCAAACTCGTCACACGGCCAACAAGAAAGACTTCATTTACGGGAATGAAAGTTTCCGCCTGCAAGTCCTTAATCTTCTTAAGTGACTTCGTATTTGATTTCCCCATCGTACTTTTTTGCTGCACGATCTTCTTCTTTATGGTCGCCATAGATAATCCAATTCGAAAAGAACTTAAATATTTTCTAAGTTGGCAAATTATCCAAAAAACAATTTCAAGCAAATTCTTCATTAGTGCAACATGTGCAAAAACAAGTACTGTGGAGAGAAAATAAAAAAGGAGCACTTCCATTAACCTAAGTTAAGGAATTGCTCCTTTTTATAATGATGTCCGGCGGCGATCTACTCTCC
>CAEZYV010000025.1_pt1 | contig 8190 bp, 7 predicted proteins | sample 7265771 | NCBI WGS metagenome assembly CAEZYV01 (sample SAMEA6813944, study PRJEB35770) | uncultured Actinomycetes bacterium | biome: Freshwater; feature: Freshwater reservoir; material: water | place: Czech Republic | collected 2017-04-14 | depth 30m m | reverse complement strand
GGCAGCAAGAGCGGTTGGCCTTTTGGTAATTACTTTTACGACGATTCACTAGGGCTAAAAATTGCAGGAGTTCCGGTCATTGTGCCCTTCGCTTGGATAATGATGGCTCATCCAGTTTTGATTGCAGCTCGCAAAACTATTCCGGCTTGGGCATTTCTTTATGGTGGCGCAGGATTAATGGTGTGGGATTTATTCTTGGATCCGCAAATGGTTGCAGCTGGCCGCTGGACATGGGATGTAGTTGGTCCACATGTTCCTTATCAACCTGAAATTCCACTTTCTAATACCGCTGGCTGGTTATTTGCGGGAATGGGTTTGATGGCTCTGCTCAATTTAATTCTTCCAAAGGAGCGTCGTAAAGCCGGAGTTAATTCCACTGTTCCTGATCTATTTCTTGGATGGACACTCTTCTCTGGTGTAGTTGGCAACCTCTTCTTCTTTGATCGTGGCGGCGTTGCTTTAATTGGTGGGCTTGCCTTTGCAATCTGGGTGGCTCCGTACATTTTCGTAATTTCCTTTGGTAAACCAGATTTACTTAAATAAATGATTGAATTCTGGCTCTGTGCACTTGCCCTGGTGATTACAGTTTTAAATGTAGTTTCAATGCGCGTTGTTGGACTTAAGGATGCGGCTGCGGTTGCTGAGTCAGTAGATATTTTGATTCCGATGCGCAATGAAGAAGCTAATGTCGAAGCTTGCCTGAAGGCAGTTTTAAACTCGGAACTACTTGAATCTAGCCAGGTTTATGTTCTTGATGATGCATCTACTGATACAACCGCGAACCTAATCTCTGATTTCAAGGTGATAGCAATTAGCGGAACCGCGCTTCCCGATGGTTGGCTTGGAAAGAATTGGGCTTGTCATAACCTGGCTGCAGCCGGCCGCGGTGAATATCTTGTATTTATGGATGCCGATGTACGGCTACATCCTTATGCAATTTCAGCTGCAATAACCAAGATGAAGGCTCTGGACTGGGATTTTATCTCGCCATATCCAAAGCAACTTGCCGGAACTTTTATTGAAAAATTGATTCAACCACTTCTGCAATGGTCTTGGATTGCCAGCGTTCCGCTGCGAATTGCAGAGAAATATCCGAATCGATCAATGACAATTGCAAATGGTCAGTTCTTAATAATTAAGCGCGAGGCTTACGAGAAATCTGGCGGCCATGCAGCTATCGCCAATGAAGTGCTAGAGGATTTAGAACTTGCAAGATTATTAATCACCAAACAGTTCAAGGGTGGAGTTGCCGAAGGCAGTTCAGTAGCAAGCTGCCGGATGTATACAAATAGCGGCGAATTAATTAGTGGGTATACAAAATCTCTTTGGAAAGCCTTTGGTGGTACGGCTGGAACTATCGCTGCAATATTTTTACTAGCGCTAACTGGTCTCTTGCCATATCTTGGCTTCGGCGCACCAGTTCTCTTTATCTTTCTTTCTAGAGTTCTCTCTGCAATTAAAACTAAATCCAATCCGGGTTATGCCTTTCTACACCCAATCGCAATTCTTTTGCTTCTATATTTAATAGTTCTATCTTCAGTTCGAAAATCTCGCGGGGTTTTGCAGTGGCGAGGGCGAGCAATTTCATAATGTCTAAAGTAATAGTTATTGGCGCTGGTATCGGTGGCATGTCTGCTGCAGCCAGATTAGCAAAAGCGGGACATGATGTTGTGGTATTTGAAAGCAGCGATAGAACTGGTGGAAAGTGTCAGACCAAATGGATTGGTGATTACGCTTTTGATACTGGGCCATCGCTATTAACGCTTCCTGCGGTATATCGCGACCTCTTTCTTAAGACCGGAAAACGGATCGAACATATTTTAAATTTAGAACCAGTCGATCCAGCATTCCAATACAACTTCGCTGATAAAACTCAATTAACTTTTCCCAATCTTTCGCTAAAAGCAATCTGCGATTCCATCGAGTCAGTGCTTGGCAAGGAAGCTGGCGACCAGTGGCACAACTTGATGCAACGGGCAGAACATATGTGGGACGTTTCTCGTGGGCCATTCGTAGAATCCGAACTGACCTCAATTTATAAACTATTGAAGCGGAAGAAATTTTTAGCGGATTTACGCGTTATATCTCCCCTAACTTCGCTCAGATCTCTCACTGCCAAGTACACCGATAATCCATATCTTTCAAAAATTGTTGATCGATATGCAACCTATTCAGGTTCTGATCCCCGCAAAGTTCCGGCGGTTCTCTTAACAATCGCCTTTGTTGAATCCTCATTCGGGGCTTGGCATATCAAAGGTGGCATTGGGCAACTTTCTATTGCTCTTGAAAATCGTTGCCGGGAATTAGGCGTTGAATTTAATTTAAATACTCCTGTCACAAGAATTACCAATGAAGGCGGTTTTGCCACCGGTGTAGAAGCTTTGGGCGAAGTTTTTAAAGCTGATTATGTAGTTGCAAATGCTGATGCCGAACTTGTTTACAATAAATTGCTGGCGCCCGAAGTTAAGGTTGTTAAATCTGAACGGAAGAAATTAGCAAAGGCAACAAAGTCACTTGCTGGTTTTTCATTGCTCCTGGGACTAGATAACTCTAAATACCCAGGATCCATTCCAAAATTGCCGCATCATTCGATTTACTTTCCAAAAGATTACGATGCCGAATTTGATGATATTTTCACCAGAAAAATTCCGGTTGATGATCCAACTATCTACGTCTGCGCCCCTGCTGATTCACAGATGGTTAAGGGCACAGCAAAAGAGGCTTGGTTTGTTCTTGTTAATGCCCCACGTCATGAACCAAATGGTGGATGGGATTGGCGAAATAATCCAGAACAATATGCAAAGAAAATCATTGCCAAGCTCGATGCGCTAGGGCTAAAAGTTTCAGAACGGTTGGATGTAATGGAGTATCAATCTCCATACGATTTAGAGAACAGCGTAGGTGCCCCCGGTGGTTCAATTTATGGAACTTCAAGTAATGGCGCACGTTCGGCATTCTTGCGGGCAAGTAATAGATCTCCGCTTTTGAATCTTTATTGTGTTGGTGGTTCGGCACATCCCGGTGGCGGATTGCCTTTAGTCGGAATCAGCGCCGAGATTGTTGCTGACGCAATTGGATCGGCTAAATAGTTAATCTCTTGTAGGTACTGATGGTTAATTGAGCTAAGGAAATAACTTGCATTACCGCCCAAGCGGCTGTGATCCAATCAAATAATTCGAATCCGATTAGATTTAAAATCAACGCGATAAAGATCAGACTGGCTCGAACCGGTCGCTCGCAAATAGTCACAACCCCAACTTCATCGTGACCAAGACCGCCGCTGCGGGCTCTCATGTATTCCTGGGTGAAAGTTGCAAGAAGTGCAATAAATATCAGTATTACTGGCGCACCTAGTTTATAAAGTGCAAGTGCCCAAAAAAGTTCCGATAGGCGATCAACAAATGAATCCGTAAAGGCTCCGAATTTAGAAGTAACGCGTGTGACTATCGCAAGTGATCCATCTATTCCATCGAAGAATAACGAAAGAACTAAGAAAATAACCGCGGGCCAGCTACTTGGAAACATCCAAAGTGCAACTGCAAAAAATAGACCAGCTAGCGTCAGAATATTCGGAGTAACTCCGATTCTCGCAAGCGGTCTAACACTTGCAAAAGAAATATTGAGCCAAGCTTTTACTGCTCCTTCAATCTTTGCGCCACCATGTAATTTGGACCAAGTTGCAAAAAATTCTTTCTTATCCACGGTTTGTTAGCCCAAGGTTGTTGCAGATTTCTAAGGTGGCCAATGAATTATTCATTGTGTAAAAATGTAAACCTGGAACTTTAAGGGCTATTAACTCTTCACAAAATTTTGTCGCAAGCTCGATACCAACTTTTCTTACCGATTCTGGATCATCTGCAATTCCGGTGAAAGCTTTAGAAATAGTTTCTGGAATCGGAGTGCCATTAAGTTCTGCCATGCGCTGCAATTGTTTTACATTAGTAATTGGCAAGATTCCGGCGATAACTGGCAATTTTGAACCACGTGCTTCTAATTTCGTAACCAAGTTCTGCCATTTTGAACTTTCAAAGAAGAATTGAGTTGTAGCGAAGGTTGCACCAAGTTGTTCTTTGCGAATAAGAACATCAATATCTTTCGTAATATTTCCACCGCTTGCTGGATGCCCATCTGGAAATGCTGCAACCCCAACTTCAAATCCACCTTGCGAGATTGCAAGTTCAACCAACTGCTCTGAATAATCAAAGCCACCTGGTGTCGTAACCCAATTTGCTGTTGGTCCCCCAACGGGATCGCCACGCAAAGCCAAAATAGTTTTTATCCCAGCGTTCTTATATTGGTTAAGAATTTGAATGAGCTCATCTTTAGTCGAACCCACACAAGTTAGATGTGCAACCGTGCTTCGCCCCGTGCGTTTAGTGATTTCTTTTGTGATTTGAATCGTGCGATCGCGAGTACTTCCACCGGCGCCATAAGTCACCGAAATAAAATCCGGTGAAATGGATTCAAGGGCCGAACTAGCCTCCCAAAGGCGCGCTTCTCCCGCGTCATCCTTCGGCGGAAAGAATTCAACCGAGACCGTCATGCGTTCCATAGCGAGTCAGGTTACCCTTACGGCGTGAATTTTTCCGCTACCTCTGACCTAAAAGAGATTCGCGATTTAGTAAATAAAGAACTCCTTAATTTCGTTGCTGCCGAGAACAAGTATTTAAATGAGATTGCCTCCGAACTAGCCCCTGTCGCATCAGCAATGGAACGCTTCTTACTAGATAGCGGAAAACGGTTGCGTCCTCTCTTTGCTTACATCGGATTTTTGGGTACTGGAAGCAAGCCGACAATCGAAATCTTGCGTGCCTGTGCCGCATTGGAATTAGTTCATGTCTGCGCCCTTATGCATGACGATGTTATGGATGCATCAGATACTCGAAGAGGTGCACCTGCAATTCACAGAGCGTTTGAAGCAATGCACAAGATAAATAAATTAAGTGGATCGGCGGAACAATTTGGCATTTCCTCCGCGATCTTGCTTGGTGATTTGGCTCTGGTTTGGTCAGCAAAGATGCTTCACCAATCTGGAATCGATGGAAATGTTTTGCTTGCCGCGCTTCCAATGTACGATGAGATGCGCGTTGAATTGATGGCTGGACAATATCTAGATGTGTACGAACAAGCGCTTGCTTCTGAATCTGTAGAACGATCTCTCAAAGTGGCTCGATATAAATCAGGCAAATACACAATTGAACGTCCGCTGCATTTTGGTGCCGCACTTGGTGGCGCTAATTCCAAACTCATGAAGTCTTACTCTGATTACGGTTTGCCACTTGGCGAGGCTTTCCAACTTAGAGATGATGTACTAGGAATTTTTGGTAATCCGGAAGAAACAGGTAAGCCTGCTGGCGATGATTTACGTGAAGGGAAACGCACCGTCTTGTTGGCCAAAACTATGGAGCTATCCGATGCAAAATCCAAGGCAGCAATAAATAGTGCGCTTGGAAATCCCAATTTAACTTTGGCACAAGTTGAAGAAGTTCGGGCAATTATCGTAGAAACTGGCGCAATTTCTGAAGTCGAAGATCTGATTACTTCACTAACTTCCAGCGCGCAATCTGCCTTAGAACATGGTGAAATTGAGCCATTGGCAAAGAGTGCATTGACACAACTTCTCACAATTGTCACCGTCCGAAAACTTTAGGAATTGGAAATTAAATGTCAGCACGCGTTAAAGGCCCGACAGATCACGTTGTAATAGTTGGTGCCGGACTTGGTGGATTAAGCGCTGCACTCCGTCTTGCTGGTGCAGGTCGCAAAGTTACCGTCATCGAACGCGAAGGCGTTCCGGGCGGTCGCAATGGATTACTTAATAAAGATGGCTACTCATTTGATACTGGTCCAACTGTTTTAACAATGCCGGATCTGATTCAAGATGCGCTTTCTTGCGTAGGCGAAGAACTAAAGGATTGGATGGAATTACTTCCACTTAAACCGCTCTATCGGGCTTTCTACCATGATGGTTCAACTTTGGATGTTCATGCCGAAACTGGCCGAATGCAAGAAGAGATCAGAAACGTTATCGGCCCTGATGAAGCTGCGGGCTATGGAAAGTATGTAGATTTTGTAACCAAACTTTATAAATATGAGATGAAAGATTTCATTGATCGCAATATTGATTCACCACTTAATTTATTGACTCCAAACTTGGCCAGACTTGTTGCGCTTGGTGGCTTCCGCAGACTTGCACCTAAAGTAAATGACTTCCTTAAGGATCCACGGACACAAAAGGTTTACTCTTTTCAAGCTATGTACGCCGGCGTAAGTCCTCAACAGGCTCTAGCAATTTATGCCGTCATTGCATACATGGATTCAGTTAATGGCGTCTTCTTCCCTAAGGGTGGAATGCATGCACTGCCTCGCGCGCTTGCAGGTGCCGCCGCAAAACACGGTGTTGAATTCAAATACAACCAAACAGTTTCGACAATCGAACATTCTGGTGGACGGGCCCGCGCAGTTATTACCGAAAATGGCGATCGCATTGAATGCGATGCAGTAATTTTGAATCCAGATTTACCGGTTGCTTGGCGTGAATTATTGGGAAAAACTCCGCCATCTGTTAAGCGCCTTACTTACTCTCCTTCTTGCGTAACCCTTTTAGTTGGCTCTAATAAGAGCTATGACAGATTGGCCCATCACAATATTCACTTTGGAAAATCGTGGGATGGCGTCTTCGATGAATTAATCAAGAAGAAAACTTTAATGACTGATCCAAGCCTGCTTGTTACGGTTCCGACACATGACGATAAAGATTTAGCGCCTGCAGGAAAACATTCTTATTACGTTCTCTTTCCTACGCCTAATCTTTCAGCAGATATTGATTGGAAGACAACGGCATCAAAGTATCGCGATCAAATGCTGCGAACCATGGAAGAACGTGGATACGACGGCTTTGCAGATTCGATCGAAGTTGAACATATGACCACTCCCCTCGATTGGAAGAATCAAGGTATGGAACAAGGCGCACCTTTTGCCAGCGCACATACCTTCTTTCAAACCGGGCCTTTTAGACCAAGAAATATGGCCAAGGGTTTTGAGAATGTTGTATTTGCTGGTTCTGGTACCCAACCTGGTGTTGGAGTCCCAATGGTTTTAATTTCAGGACGCCTAGCCGCCGAACGAATAGTTGGACCTGTTAAGTAAATGAAAGAATTAATTGCAGCCGGCATCTTGGATCCAAAACTTCAGGAATCCTATGCCGAATGTAAAAGGTTAAATTCACTGCACGGAAAAACTTATTATCTTGCGACTCTGCTCTTGCCACCAGCAAAGCGTCCATTCGTGCATGCGTTGTATGGCTTTGCTAGATATGCCGATGAGATTGTTGATGATTTGAATTCAACACTTACAGATGATGAAAAGGCTGCCGAGCTTGCAACTTGGGGCAATCAGGTCTTGCAAGATATTAAGAGTGGGCGAAGCAACGACCATATTGGAAGAGCTTTAGTCGATACTGTAAATCGATTTGAAATTCCGATTGCATACTTCGAAGCTTTTCTGCATTCAATGACAATGGATCTAACGGTTAGCGAGTATCAAACTTATTCAGATTTAATGGAATACGTTTATGGATCTGCCAGCGTGATTGGGCTAGAAATGCTGCCAATTCTGGGGTCAAGCTCGCCAGATGCTCTTGCTGCCGCCGAGAAACTTGGCACCGCATTTCAACTTGCAAACTTTATTCGCGATGTTGGTGAAGATCTTGATCGTGGAAGAATTTATTTACCGATTGAGGAGTTAAGCGCTCATGGCGTAACTCATGAAATGCTTGAAGAGCGAATTTTGACCCCACAAATTAAGTCTGCGCTGAAAGAACAAATAGCCAGAGTTCGCCGCCTACAACAAGAGGCTGCTCCTGGGATTGCATTGCTCGCACCAGAATCTCGGCCCTGTATCGAGGCTGCCTCCGAGTTGTACTGTGGAATTGTTGATGAAGTCGAGAAAATTGATTATCAAATCTTTGAGAAACGAGCCAAGACTTCAAGTTGGCGCAGAATAAAAGTTGCTTTTCCTGCGCTACTAAGGGCTCGCGCAGCGCGATAGTTTGCTAGCGTAAGGGCTAACGGGAGCCGAGTAATTGGCTGAGAGGATCTGAAATTCAGATCGACCGTAGTACCAGTTCGGTAATGCGAATTGGAAAGGGGTTAATCGATGAATTTAATGGTTACAGTTTTTACGGCTTGG
>CAEZYV010000024.1_pt1 | contig 8235 bp, 5 predicted proteins | sample 7265771 | NCBI WGS metagenome assembly CAEZYV01 (sample SAMEA6813944, study PRJEB35770) | uncultured Actinomycetes bacterium | biome: Freshwater; feature: Freshwater reservoir; material: water | place: Czech Republic | collected 2017-04-14 | depth 30m m | reverse complement strand
CGAGATCGCGCTGATCTCATTACGTGATTCCCAAATCCGCCAACTTGAAGGCACCGGAAAACGTGGGGATCGAGTAGTCCAGCTGGCTAAGAATCCCAATCGTTTTCTAGCTGCTGCCCAAGTTGGAATTACCTTTCTAGGTTTTCTATCTGCAGCACTTGGTTCAGAGCGACTTGGTAAATATGTTGCTCCAGTCTTCGAAGACTGGGGTCTATCAAGAAATTTAAGTGAGACCCTGGCACTAATTTCAATCACGATTGTTATCGCATACATCTCTTTGGTATTTGGTGAACTTGTTCCAAAACGATTAGCCCTATATCGAACCGAAATTATTGCGCTCGCAGCTGCACCAACTATTGATTTTATGGCGAAAGTATTTCGACCAATTATCTGGTTACTTTCAAAGTCGACCGATGCCGTTGTAAAACTCTTTGGGCTAAATGCCAAAGAAATTCGAAGTGAAATATCAGAAGCTGAACTTGTTGATTTGGTTTCGGGCCACACCGCGCTAAGCGATGAAGAGCGCGAAATTGTTGAAGAAGTATTTGCAGCCGGAGATTTACAATTGCATGAAATTATGGTTCCGCGCACCGAAGTAGATTTCATGGATGTTGGCCTATCAATTAGCGATGCAATTGCGGTTGCGGTCGAGCATTCACACTCTAGATACCCAGTAACCAGAGGCAGCACGGATGAAGTTATTGGTTTCTTGCATGTGCGAGATTTGTTAAATCCAAAGAATAATTCTGCTGCGGGTGAATCAATTCTTGATTTGATTCGTCCAGTATTAAACCTGCCAGGAACTAAAGGCGTACTTCCAGCACTCGCTGAAATGCGGGCAAAGCGCAGTCATATTGCAATTGTTTTAGATGAGTATGGCGGAACTGACGGAATTGTTACGCTCGAAGATTTGGTCGAGTGTTTAATTGGTGATATTCAAGATGAATATGATTCTGAAGATGTTGAAGTCACGCCACAAGCCAGAACTGGGGATTTTGAAGTGGATAGCTTGATTTCACTCGAAGATCTTTACGATGAAACCGGCATAGTTATTCCAGAAGGCCCATATGAAACTGCAGGTGGCTTTGTTATGCATCATTTAGGACGCATTCCAGAGCTTCATGATGTGATCAAATTAAATAAGGCCCGCATAACCGTTTTAACGCTAGAAGGTAAACGGGCAGGTCAATTACTAATCTCAAGCGATGAATGGGAAGATACGCCTCATGAGTAATGGCGCAAAAGAACGTGTGCTTTCGGGAATTCAACCAACCCACGGCTCTTTCCATCTCGGAAATTATTTAGGTGCGATTAAGCAATGGGTTGATCTTCAAGAATCAAATGACGCTTTCTATTGTGTCGTAGATTTGCATGCACTTACCGTTGAAACAAAGCCCGAAGATCTACGCAGTCGCACTCTTGCATCAGTTGCACAACTAATTGCCCTTGGACTTGATCCCGAAAAATGTACGCTCTTTATTCAGTCCCATGTTCCTGCTCACAACCAACTTGCCTGGGTGCTTGAATGTTTAACTGGTTTTGGTGAAGCAAGTCGTATGACCCAATTTAAGGATAAATCGCAGAAAGCTGGTTCGGATCGCACTGTTGTTGGTCTATTCACCTATCCAATTTTGCAAGCCGCAGATATCTTGCTTTATCAGGCAAATAAAGTTCCAGTTGGTGAAGATCAAAGACAACATATAGAACTTACAAGAGATCTTGGCCAAAGATTTAATTCAAAGTTTGGCGATACATTTACGATTCCAGAAGGCTATATTCTAAAAGCCGGAGCAAAAATAAATGACTTGCAGGAACCAACTGCAAAGATGAGTAAATCAAGTTCATCAGGTGCCGGAGTAATCGAACTCATGGATAGCCCTGAAATTAATATTAAGAAGATCAAGAGCGCTGTTACAGACACTGGTCGCGAGGTTGTTTTTGACGAGAAAGAGAAGCCCGGAGTTTCAAACCTCCTAACTATTTACAGCGCCCTAACCGGAAAATCAATTGAAGCCGCCCAAGGTGATTTCACTGGGAAAGGCTACGGAGATTTCAAAGGTGCCGTTGCTGAAGTTGTTGTTGATTACTTAAAACCAGTTAGAGATAAGGCAAATGAGTTACTTCAGGATGAAGGCCATCTAAATAAGCTGCTAAAAATTGGTGCCGAGAAGGCTGATGCTGTTGCTTCAAAGACTCTAAAAGATACATATAACGCACTCGGATTAATTTCTCGTGGCTAAACGTTCGTTTATATTCCTACTTCTTCTCTCGCTATTTCCATTTGCAACCGCACCAGCCCAGGCCGCACAAAGCAAGATAAAAATCGGAATTGTTTATGATGTCGGCGGGCGTGGTGATAAATCTTATGATGATGCAGCAGCAATCGGCATAGATGCGGCAAAGAAGAAATTTGGTTTATCAGATTTTGATGTTCGCGAATTAGTCACAACCGGAATTGATTTTGATCGCGAAAATCGGGTTGAATTTCTAGTTAAAGCAAAATACGACCTAGTAATTGGGATCGGCCCTTCATTTAATCAGGCCATGACATTTATGTCAGAAAAGTATCCAGAGAATCAATTTGCAATAGTTGGCAGCTCTGGCGTCGAATCTTTGAATGTGAGTTGCATGGCATTTGGTATGAACGAGGGTTCATATCTTGCCGGAATTATGGCTGCGCTAAATTCTAAGAACGGCAAAGTTGGGTACCTAGGGGATTCAGATAACCCAAAGAACGATTTGGCACTGCGTAATTTTCAAGCAGGAGTTAAATCCGCAGCTAAGAAGGTAAAAGTTTTTGCTCGCAATCCGAACACATCAGCAGATGCAGACATTACAAATCTTGCTGGCCAAGGGGTTGATGTAATTTTTGCTAATTGGTCACGCAATAGCAGTGTGATTACTTCACTTACCAAGTTAGCTAAGGCGAAGAAATCTATAAAATTAATCGGAGTCCGCCCAGAGCAATTTTTCTTGGCAACAAAAGATGCCCAGAAGTTTCTAATCGGGTATGTAAATCAGAGATTTGATCTTGCTGTCATCGATTTGTTCACTGCTGCAGTTGCAAATAAAACTATTACCGAAGATGTTGACGCTGCTAATGGCGTCTTTGGACGTAAATATAATTTAGCCAATAACGGAGTTGATCTAATCGCAACAAATGCGGATCAAGCTTCGAAGAGTGCGGTAGCTAAAGCAAAAGCTGCGATTCTGGCTAAGAATATTAAGGTTATTAACTAACCTTAAATTCCGACTGTGTGCCAGATCGTCTTTATCTCCATGAAATTGGTCATTCGCTTTGTTGAAAGCGCCTCGTTAAATGAGTAGATCCGCTTCAGATTCTCAGAGCCCAGCTCTTTAAGTTCGATAACTTCCTTATTGCTTAGGCCTGTTGCATCAATGCCATCGATATCCATGTGGGATCCGGCCCATGATACGAATTGATCAGCCTTACCGGTAAGAATATTGATGACGCCGGCTGGAACATCACTTGTTGCAAGACATTCAGCGAGAGTAATCGCACACAATGGATTCTTTTCATTGGCAATGAGAATCGCAGTATTTCCTGTCGCAATTACAGGTGCTACTGCAGCAACCAAATTCAACAGCGATGGCTTTCCATCGGCAAAAATTGCAACTACGCCAAGGCTCTCTGGGATTGAGAAGTTGTAGAACGGACCAGAAACTGGATTAGTAGATCCAGAGATTGAATCGATCTTGTCGCACCATCCGGCATACCAAACCCAAGCATCGATTGCGCTCTGCACCTGAGCCTTTGCAGAAGCCGGTGTAGCACCTTCTTGGGCAACTATTTCAGCAATGAACTGTTCAGAACGACCTTGCATTATTTCTGCAACGCGATAAAGAATTTGGCCACGGTTAAATGCTGTTGCACTTGACCAGCCGTGGTGTGCTGCTCTTGCGGCAACTACTGATTCACGTAAATCTTTTCGAGAACCAAAACATGGATTAGCAAGGAACTTTCCCTTGGCATCCTTTAATTCATATACACGACCAGATTCACTTCGTGGAAAGCTGCCATTAATAAATAACTTATAGGTTTTCATGACATCGATACGCATTTTAGTATTGTCCCTTCAAATAACCGGAGAGACCATGTCTTCCACCTTCTCGACCCCAGCCGGATTCTTTATAACCTCCGAATGGGCTTGCTGGATCAAATTTATTAAAGGTATTCGCCCAGATAACTCCGGCACGAAGTCGCTTTGCAGTCCAAAGAATTCGCGATCCCTTATCGCTCCAAATACCTGCAGATAGGCCATAAGGCGTGTTATTCGCCTTATCTATTGCTTCTTGTGGAGTTCGGAATGTTAGAACCGAAAGAACAGGTCCAAAGATTTCTTCGCGTGCAATTCTGTGCGACTGAGATACACCAGTAAATATTGTTGGGGGATACCAGAAACCTGAAGTAGGAAGTTTGCAATCTGGGCTCCAGCGCATCGCACCTTCGATATCACCAGATTCTGCTAAATCTTTTATTCGTCCAAGTTGGGCCGAGCTATTGATTGCGCCAAGATCGGTGTTCTTATCCATTGGATTACCAATGCGAATTAAATTCATGCGGTTCTTCAGTTTTTCAATGACTTCATCTTGAACGTTCTCTTGAATTAGAAGCCTTGAACCAGCGCAACAAACATGACCTTGATTGAAGAAAATGCCATTAACAATTCCTTCAACTGCTTCATCAATGGGAGCATCCTCAAAAACAATATTTGCACCTTTGCCGCCAAGCTCAAGTGTTGCGCTCTTCTTGGTTCCGGCGATTGCTTTTGCAATTGCTTTTCCGACACCAGTCGAACCAGTGAATGCAACCTTATCGACGCCGGGGTGATTAACTAGATGTGATCCTGTAGCGCCATCGCCAGTAACAATATTTACAACACCTGCTGGTAGCCCTGCTTGCTGACAAACCTCGGCAAATAAAAGCGCAGTAAGTGGAGTTGTTTCGGCGGGCTTGAGAACAACCGTATTTCCAGTTGCTAGTGCCGGTGCGATCTTCCAGGCCAACATAAGCATCGGAAAGTTCCAAGGAATTATCTGTGCCGCAACGCCATACGGTTTTGGATTTGATCCATGTCCGGCATATGAAAGCTTGTCTGCCCAACCAGCGTGATAAAAGAAATGTGCCGCTGCAAGTGGAATATCGGTATCTCTTGTTTCGCGAATTGGTTTTCCGTTATCTAAAGTTTCAAGTACTGCAAATTCACGGCTGCGTTCCTGCAAAATTCTGGCAATTCTAAAGAGATATTTACCGCGTTCTGCTGCTGGCATCTTTGACCAAGTCTTAACAAAAGCGTTGCGAGCCGCGGTCACAGCTAGGTTTACATCGGCTAATTCGGCGTAAGCAATCTTGGCTAGTACTTCTTCAGTTGCTGGATTAACCGTCGTGAAAGTTTTTCCCGACTTAGGTGCGACGAACTTCCCATTTATAAATAAGCCATATTCGCTCTTGATATCTACAAGGGCAGAAGATTCTGGGGCCGGTGCGTATTCGAAGTTATTCACGTTACTCATCTCTGTTCTTTTCTCATTAATCTAACGTCACATAATTAGGGCTTGCGTAATAACCATCGCGCATTTTCATACGCTGTATTAGCAAATCATTTAAAAGCGCACTTGCACCGATACGGAAGAGCGATGGATCTAGCCATTCTGGTCCAGCAATTTCATTTACTAGAACCAATTGTTTGATTGCATCTTTAGTATTTCGAATTCCGCCTGCAGGTTTTACGCCAATGCGAGTACCAGTCATTTTGTAGAAATCTCGTACAGCTTCAAGCATCACGTAGACGACAGGAGCCGTAGCGGCTGGAGCCACTTTTCCGGTACTTGTTTTAATGAAATCTGCGCCAGCCAACATGGCTAGATAAGAGGCTTTGCGTACATTATCAAGAGTTACTAGTTCACCGGTTTCGAGAATAACTTTTAGATGCACATCTGAGCCACAAACTTCTTTAATTGTCTTAATCTCATCAAATACCAAACCTAGATTTCCGGCTAAGAAAGCACCGCGGTCAATAACCATATCTATTTCACCGGCACCATTTGCAATTGCATCTTTAGTATCCTGAATTTTAACTTCCATACTTGCTCGACCAGATGGAAATGCAGTTGTAACGGCTGCTACCGGAATATGTTTTCCGCCGCCAGAATCCAGAGCATCTCTAGCAATTTTTACCATGTCGTTATAAACACAGATCGCGCCTACTGATGGCACCGTTAAATCTGTTGGATCTGGATAGACAGCTTTTGCACAAAGCGCTTTAACTTTTCCAGGAGTATCTGCACCTTCTAAAGTTGTTAGATCAACCATTCGAATTGCTAGATCAATTGCCCAATTCTTACTTGAGGTTTTTATGCTGCGAGTTGCCAACATTTCTACCCGCGCGCTTGCTCCAACTTGATCAACGGGAGGAAGGGTCTTTAAGAAATTCCTTAGCGATGCTTCGCTGTAATTAGGAAGTAGCGTTGAATTCACGCCTTAAATCTAGCACTTAAGCCCTAATCTTCGATGACACAAAGAACGGCACCACTCGCAACAGTCTGCCCAACACTTGCATGCAACTTTGAAATTGTTCCTGCCTTGTGAGCTATCAAAGGTTGTTCCATCTTCATGGCTTCAAGAACAACAATCAGATCGCCAACCTCGACTCGGTCACCATTTCCTTTAACAACTTTCACCACAGTTCCCTGCATTGGGCTCTCGAGAGAATCACCAGCAAGCGCTGTGATTGCATTGCTCTTCACTCGGTGTCGCTTCTGAATTGGCTCTGGAGTGTGAAGCAATACTTCAAATCTATGTCCATCTACTTCAGCAATAATCTTCTGTGATGCAGCCTTTGAATCGGCGGTTCCTTGTTTAAAGGAAAATGGCGGAATCTCGTTATTGAATTCATTTTCGATATAGCTTGTATATACCTTGAAATCTTTAATGAAATTAGGATCATCGACAATTGCGCGGTGGAACGGCAGCGCTGTTGCGAGGCCACCAATATCAAATTCCCGCAGCGCACGACGAGCACGTTCAATGGCTTCTTCGCGAGTGGCTGCAGTGACAATCAACTTTGCGAGTAGTGAATCAAAGTGCGATCCAATTGTGTGACCATGGTCAAAACCAGCATCGATACGGACGCCAGGCCCAGAAGGAACTTCCCATTTAGTAATAGTTCCTAGAGATGGAAGAAAACCCTTACCCGGATCTTCGCCATTAATTCTAAATTCAATACTGTGGCCACGAATTACTGGATCTACTGGATTAATTTCAAGGCCATCTGCAATTCTAAATTGTTCACGAACTAGATCTAGCCCGGTCACTTCTTCGCTGACTGGGTGTTCTACTTGCAGACGAGTGTTTACTTCTAAGAATGAAATCGTGCCATCAGAACCAATTAAGAATTCACAAGTTCCAGCACCTATATAACCAGCCTTCTTCATGATGGCCTTACTAGATGCATAAAGCTGATCAATCTGGGCCTGCGATAAGAATGGCGCCGGTGCTTCTTCGACTAATTTCTGATGGCGACGTTGCAAAGAACAATCTCTCGTACTTACAACAATTGCATTGCCCTTAGAATCGATAAGAACTTGGGTTTCAACATGTCGGGGTTTATCTAGATAACGTTCAACGAAACATTCACCACGACCGAATCCGGTAATTGCTTCACGCACAGCAGATGCAAAAAGTTCTGGAATCTCTTCAATCGTGTGGGCAACTTTTAGCCCACGTCCGCCGCCGCCATGTGCCGCCTTGATTGCAACTGGCAATCCATGTTCCTTTGCGAATTGCACAATCTCTTCAGGAGTATCAACTGGATCAATGGTGCCTGCAACCAACGGTGCGCCAACTTCGGCTGCAATTTTTCTTGCTGAAACTTTGTCACCAAGCAATCTAATTGCTCTTGGTGGTGGCCCAATCCAAATTAATCCGGCAGCGATAACTTTATCTGCGAAATCAGCATTCTCTGAGAGGAAGCCATATCCCGGGTGAACTGCATCTGCGCCAGATTTCTTGGCAATATCAATAATTTTATTCTGATCTAAATAAGTTTCAGCTGCAGATAAACCGTGAAGCGCATAGGCCTCATCAGCTGTAGCAACATGGAGGGAGGTGCGATCTTCATCTGAATAAATAGCTATTGATTTAATCCCATGGTCACGAGCCGCACGAGCAACACGTACTGCGATTTCGCCACGGTTAGCGATTAATACTGCCTT
>CAEZYV010000023.1_pt1 | contig 8293 bp, 10 predicted proteins | sample 7265771 | NCBI WGS metagenome assembly CAEZYV01 (sample SAMEA6813944, study PRJEB35770) | uncultured Actinomycetes bacterium | biome: Freshwater; feature: Freshwater reservoir; material: water | place: Czech Republic | collected 2017-04-14 | depth 30m m | reverse complement strand
CCACTTCTAAGCCAATCTCAACCATATTTTTTGGTGGTGGAACTCCAACTCTCATGGAGCCAGCAGATCTTGGTCGGGTACTTAAATCACTGGAAGCCGACTTTGGATTTGCGCAAGATATTGAGGTAACTATTGAGGCAAATCCAGATACGGTCACTAAAGCGAAGTTAAATCAATTACTCGAAACCGGCATAAATCGGATTTCATTTGGAATGCAATCAGCAAGTTCGCATGTACTAAAAACTTTAGATCGCACACATAATCCAGAGAACGTTATAAAAGCCACAACTTGGGCCCGGGAAGTTGGCTTTAACCAAGTCAGCGTGGATTTAATTTACGGAACTCCTGGCGAATCAATTGCTGATTGGGATCAAACAATCGATGCAGCCTTAGCGCTTCCGATTACACATATTTCGGCTTATGCCTTAATTGTTGAGAGCGGAACCAAGCTTGCGGCTGAAGTAAAGCGCGGGGAAATCATAATTCCGGATGAAGATCAGACCGCTGATAAATATTTGCTTGCCGATGAGAAATTCACCAAGGCGGGTTTCAATTGGTACGAACTTTCAAATTGGGCGAAAGCTGGCGGGGAATGTCGTCACAACATTGCCTATTGGCAGGGCTCGAATTGGTGGGGGCTTGGACCGGGCGCACATTCACATATTGATGGAAAAAGATTTTGGAATGTTAAACATCCAACCGCATATCGTGAGCGCTTAATTTCTAGCGCATCACCAATTATGGATAGCGAATTATTGAGTGATAGCGAGAAAGAGAGCGAGCGAGTCATGCTTGCAATTCGATTGCCCGAAGGAATCTCGAAGAGTTCTGTTACAAGTGCCGCCCTTTTAAGACTCGAGAGTTATCTCACTGGTGGCCAACTTTCCGCGCAAGATTGGGAACTTGGGCGCATAAGTCTCACGCTTTCAGGTCGCCTTATGGCAGATCGAATCGTGCGCGAAATCTTGTTGTAGTAGCGTTTGCCCATGCATTTAGCTCACGACATTCTCCTTGGCCTATTGGCCGTTATATTTCTAGTTTCTGGCGCCCTGAAATTAAGTGGTAATCCAAAGGGACTTGAAGGCACTCGTGATGTAAACATCGGAGATCGGGTAGCTCGCTTAATTGGTTTAGTAGAAGCGGTTGCTGCTGTTGGTTTAATTTATGCAATCAGATACCCAGAAGAATTAATTGGCTGGTTGGCTAACTTAGTTCTATGGATCGCAATGGGCGTCGCAGTTTATGCGCATTCAAAGGCGAACAAAATGAAGAGTGCGGCACCTGCAATAGTTTTGTTAGTTCTGCTTTCAGTAGTGCTTGTTATTGCATAATTTGGAATCTTCAATGCAAAATCGTCAGTTAGAAATTCTTCGGGCAATAGTCGACGAGTATGTAGCTACTGAAGAACCAGTCGGCTCAAAGGTAATTGCCGAACGACATGGCCTTGGTGTTTCACCGGCGACTATTCGAAACGACATGGCAGTTCTAGAAGATGCAGGCCTGATTAAGCAACCACATACCAGTGCAGGTCGAATCCCAACCAATAGTGGCTATCGATTATTCGTGGATAAGTTGGCTGAGATTAAACCGCTTTCTAGCGCAGAGCGCCGAGCAATTGAAAATTTCTTAGATGGCGCAAATAACTTGGATGAAGTGCTTTTACGTACTGCAAAGCTGCTTGCTCAAATTACAAAACAAGTTGCGGTTATTCAGTATCCAGACGAGAGCAAAGTTGTGCTTTCGGGTACCGCAAATTTAGCAAGATCTACCCAAGAAGCTTCAATGGCAATTCACCCAATTCTTGAAGCGCTTGAAGAACAAGTTGTACTGCTTCGCCTTTTGTCTGATGCAGGAACTTCCTTGCAAGTAAAAATTGGTGACGAGCAGATAGATAGCTCACTTCGCACAACCAGTTTGGTTTCAATGAGTTACGGAACCGGAAGTCAGAACCATGGTGCACTAGGAATTTTGGGTCCAACTCGAATGGATTACGCGAGTTCGATGGCGGCCGTAAATACCGTAGCTAGATATATCAGTCACTTCTTAGGAGAAAAGGCTTAGATGGCTGATTATTACGCAACCCTTGGCGTCGATCGCGATTCATCATTTGATGAAATAAAAAAGGTTTATCGCAAACTCGCTCGGGAATATCATCCTGATGTAAATCCAGATCCAAGTGCATCCGAAAAATTTAAAGAGATCACAACTGCATATGAAATTCTGAGCGATCCAGAGAAGCGCCAACGTTATGACTTGGGTGGAGATCCGTTTTCACAATTTGGCGGCGGTCAGAACTTTGGATTTGGCGACATTATGGATGCCTTCTTCGGGGGAGGTGCATCAACCCGCGGTCCACGTGCACGTATGCGCGCCGGTCAAGATGCACTTATTCGTGTTGAACTAGATCTTGCAGAAGCCTGTTTCGGCGCAGATCGCGAATTAAATTTAGAGACTGCTGTTGCATGTAACAAATGTTCTGGCTCTGGCTGTGCAAATGGTTCTAAGCCAAGTGTTTGCGCCATCTGCAAAGGTCGTGGCGAAACTCAACAAGTGACTCGTTCAATCATCGGACAAGTCATGACAAGCCGACCATGTGCATCTTGTCAGGGCTACGGAAGTGTTATCTCTGATCCTTGCGGAGAATGTGCAGGAGATGGACGAGTACGTTCTCGCAAAGTTGTTCCGATAAAGATTCCTGCCGGCGTTGAAACAGGCAATCGAATTCAAATGAGTGGCGCTGGTGAAGTTGGTCCAGGCGGCGGTCCAGCTGGTGATTTGTATGTTGAAATCGTGGAAACCCCACATGATTTCTTAGTACGCGATGGCAATGATTTACATATCTCGATAGTTATTCCTATGACCTCTGCGGCACTTGGCTGCAAAGTAAAGATTGAAACTCTCGATGGCCCGCATGAAGTTGAAATTAAATCGGGCTTCATAAGTGGAAATACTGTCGTGGTTAAAGAATTAGGAATGAATAAATTACGGGGCCATGGACGTGGAAACTTAATTGTTCATGTTGAAGTTGCGACTCCTGGAAAATTAAATAAGGAGCAAGAAGAATTGCTTAAATCGCTAGCCAAAGCTCGTGGTGAAAGTGGCGAAAATGTCGAAATTCATCGTCGCGGAGGCAGCCATGCAACCGGCTTCTTTGGCCGCTTTAGAGATGCGTTTAATCGTTAAATGTTGACGCTCTTCTTGGTTGAAGAACTTTCTAATTCGGATGTAATAGAAGTCGATGGCGATGAAGCGCATCATGCAATTAAAGTCTTGCGTACTGAGATTAGTGAGCAGATATTAATTAGCGATGGCAAAGGCGTTTGGGTGCGCGCCGAAGTTGTTGAGATAGGCAAGAAAAGTTTCAGCGCCAAAGTACTAGAACGTGGATTCGATGCACCTAGAACACCAAAGTTGGTAGTTGTTCAAGGGTTACCGAAATCAGATCGAGTAAAAGAGGCGATAGAAATACTTGTGGAATCTGGCGTTGATTTAATTATTCCCTGGGAAGCCGAGCGCAGTATTTCCAAATGGCAGAAGGATTCACTAGCAAAATGGCAGAGCGCAGCATTCGCTGCAACAAAGCAATCTCGTAGATTTAGAGCACCTGAAATTGTTGAACAAATATCATTACGCGAATTAATTGAAATTGAAAGTGAATCAACTGCCATAATTGCGATGCACGAATCTGCTGCGACGAAACTTTCTAAAATCATCTCATCCAATTTTGCCAATCTCAGTGAAATAATCGTTGTCATTGGCCCAGAAGGTGGATTGAGCGATAACGAAGTTGAATCCTTTAAGGGCGCTGGTGCGCATATTGCAGCGCTTGGACCAGAAGTATTTCGAAGCGCGCATGCCGGCGGGGCAGCGTTAAGCGCAATATCTGCTTTGATTGGGAGATGGTGATCGTTAAATGAACTGCTTATTCTGCAAGATGGCAGCTGGCGAAATTCCAGTTGAATTCCAATTCGAAAGTGAAACAGTCTTTGCAATTAATGACATCTCACCGCAAGCACCTACGCACGTACTAATAATTCCTAAAGCGCATCATGAAAATGCTGCGCAACTTTCAACCAATGCGCCAGAGGTATTAGCTTCAATGCATCAGGTGGCATCAGAAATAGCCAAGGCCCGCGGCCTAGATGGTTATCGCTCAGTCTTTAATACCGGAGAGAGCGCCGGTCAAAGTGTTTTCCACGCTCATCTACATCTTCTAGGTGGCCGCCAGTTCGCCTGGCCGCCAGGTTAAAAGTAAGATTTCGCCTAATGGATTCGATGAAAACTGCGCTTATAACCGTGCCGACTGCAATTCCTATGGTCGCTTTAGTAGGTAGCCAAGATTCACATCTTCGAATATTTGAAAAAACCTTTCCGGATATTTCGATAACTGTTCGCGGCAATGAAATTTTTGCCTCAGGTGATTTGGTTCAGATCTCTAAATTTGAAGCCTTAGTCCGAGAACTATTAGTGCTTCTTCGCGCCGGACAAAATTTAAATAGTGATGCAATCTTGCGTTCGATTGAAATGTTTAATCACGAACCTGCAGATCATCCTGCTGAAGTTCTCTCGCTAAATATCCTGAGCAATCGTGGCAAAACGATTCGCCCTAAGACTGCCAATCAAAAGAGATATGTCGAAGCTATCGATGAGAACACAATAACCTTTGGAGTAGGCCCGGCTGGTACCGGTAAAACTTATCTTGCAATGGCCAAAGCGATACAGGCACTGCAATCAAAGCAAGTTAATCGAATTATTTTGACGAGACCTGCAGTTGAAGCAGGCGAGCGTCTTGGCTTCCTTCCAGGAACGCTGCAAGAGAAGATTGATCCATATCTGCGCCCGCTCTTTGATGCGCTGCATGACATGATCGATCAAGATTCAATTCCGCGTTTGATGCAAAGCGGAATAATCGAGATTGCACCACTTGCTTACATGCGAGGTCGCACGCTTAATGATGCATTTATTATTCTTGATGAAGCTCAAAATACTTCGGCCGAACAGATGAAGATGTTTCTTACCCGTTTAGGTTTTGGCTCAAAGATGGTTATCACTGGCGACACAACTCAGGTTGATTTACCACATGGCGCACAATCAGGTTTAAAGATTGTTCACGAAATTTTAGATGGTGTTGATGATATTACTTTTATTCACCTTGATTCCGAGGATGTTGTGCGAAACCGTCTGGTTGGCGAAATCGTTAATGCTTATGGTCGCCACGATGAGGGCAAGGTATTTCCTCCAACTCGATCAATCAGATCTGGAAGCGGTGATCGCTAATCCCCATGGGAATAGAAATTGCTAATAACAGTGGCGTTGCCTGCGATGAAGATCAAATAGTTGATGTTGCTAGTTTTGCTTTAGATAAAATGGGAATTCACCCGGATTCAGATCTCAGCATCACCTTGGTCGACGAAGATGAAATCACAAAGCTTCATGTGCAATGGATGGATCTTCCCGGCCCAACTGATGTTCTCTCATTTCCGATGGATGAACTAAAACCATTTTCAGCAAGCGATGGTCCCGGAATCGTCGGTGACATAGTTATTTGCCCACAGTTTGCAGAAAAGCAAGCTATTAAACATTCAACTGCAGATGAGATTTCACTGCTTACGGTTCATGGTGTTCTACACTTATTGGGATTCGATCACGCCGAGCCAGAGGAACATAAAGTTATGTTCGCATTGCAGGACAAAGTTCTAGATGAATGGCGGGCGAAATAAGTGAATTTCTTATTCTTCACCATTGATTCAATACTTTTCCTTGTTCTTGGCTTTTTAATTGGTCGCACGTTGGGTAAACGCCATAATTTGGATTGGTCAACAGTTCTTTTCATTCTCCCTAATTCTTTAATCTCCCTGCTTCGTAAATTTGGTTTCAAGTTACGTGCCGGGCAGTTTTCGAATGAGGAAGAGCTTCGCGATGCGGTAGATAAAGCAAGCCAACACGGTTTGGTAGAAGAATCTGAACGCGAAATGATTCAATCTGTATTCGAACTTGGCGATACTTTAGTTCGCGAATTAATGGTTCCACGTACCGATATGGTCTGGATCGAAGGCAACAAGACTTTGCGTCAAGGGCTATCTCTGGCTCTGCGATCTGGTTTTACACGAATCCCAGTTATCGATGAGAATTTAGATAATGTAATTGGCATCGCTTATGTAAAAGATTTAGCAAGGCGCACACACGAACGTCGCGAATCAGAGCAAACTGAAACCGTTGTAGAGCACATCAGGAAAGCCACATTTGTTCCTGAAACCAAGACTGCAGCCGAGCTCTTAAAGGAGATGCAACGCGATCAAATTCATATGGCGGTTGTTATAGATGAATACGGTGGCACTGCAGGATTAATCACGATTGAAGATATTTTGGAGGAAATTGTCGGAGAAATTGCCGATGAATATGATGATGATGAAGTTGAAGTTGAATGGCTTGATGAGACTCGCGCCAGAGTTTCAGCACGACTTCATATTGAAGATTTTGCAACTAGTTTCAAAGTAGAAATACCAGAATCAGAGCGCGAAGATGTAGATAGCATCGGTGGGCTGCTTGCTAAGACTTTAGGAAGAGTTCCGATTCCAGGCAGCACGATTTCAATTGCCGGAATTAAATTGACCGCTGAACGTCCAGTAGGTCGCAGACATAGAATTGCTACGGTATTAGCCGAGCGCATTATTGATGATCAGGAGACAGTCCTTGAGCAATAATCCAGAAGATTTAAAACTTTTAACTTTAGCCAAGGCAACAATGGCGCGCAGCAATTCAAAATCTGCAGCAGCGCTACGCGATAACACCGGACGCACCTACGTTGCGATTCCAGTTTCAAGCGGGTCCTTTGAGGTGGATTCGCTACTTGCAGTCTTGGTCGTTGCTAAGGCAAGTCAAATAACCGGGATTGAAGCGATTGTAATTGCAGGGGATTGCGCACCTGATTCGAGTATCGAAATCATTCGCGAGCAAGATTCAAAGGCAAAACTCTTCTTGATAAACGAGATGGATCAATTAATTTCTCTGTAAATTAACAAGAGTAAGTAGTTGAAGGTAGAATTCGCGATATGCGGATTGTTAGATTCTCCCCAAACGAAGCTGCCGGACTCGGCACAGACCCGCTATTCGGAGTCTTAAATAGCGAGGATCAAATCTTGGTCCTTCGTGGTGATCCACTTTTCAGCGGAATCATCCCAACCGAATCTAAAGTCGCACTTTCTGATGTCCGATTACTTGCGCCAGTAATTCCGCGAAGCAAAGTTGTTTGTGTCGGTAAGAATTATGCAGATCATGCCGCCGAAATGGGTTCTGATGTTCCGGCGCAACCAGTTATTTTCTTGAAACCAAATACCTCGGTAATTGGTCCGAATGACATCATCCAATGGCCTCGAATGAGTGAGCGAGTTGATTTTGAGGGCGAACTCGCAATCGTTATTAGCCGAATCTGTAAAGATGTCCCAGCTGCAAAAGTTTCTGATGTAATTTTTGGATACACAATTGCAAATGATGTGACGGCAAGAGACTTGCAGAAAGTTGATGGGCAATGGAACCGCGCGAAAGGTTTTGATACTTTCTGCCCACTTGGACCATGGATAGAAACCGAATTTGTACCCGGTAATCAAAAGATTATTACGGTGCTAAATGGTGAAACCAAACAATCCGAGCCGCTTACTTCGATGATCTTTAAGATTCCACAAATAATTGAATTCATATCCTCAGTAATGACTCTTCTGCCCGGCGATGTAATCCTCACCGGAACGCCAGCTGGAATTGGGCCAATGGCTGCGGGCTCAGAAGTTGTTGTGACGATTGAGGGAATTGGCTCACTATCTAATAAGGTATCGCCTCGTGCCAACTAATTCTGTAAGCAAACCAGTTCGCGTTAGATTCGCGCCATCACCAACCGGCGATTTACACGTTGGCAATATTCGGACCGCGCTATTTGATTGGGCATATGCACGTCATACTGGCGGTCAATTTATTTTTCGAATTGAAGATACCGATCGCGAACGAGTTACAGATGAATACATAAAGGCTGCACAAGATACTTTGAAGTGGCTTGGCCTTGATTGGGATGAAGGTCCAGAAGTTGGTGGTCCTTATGGTCCCTATTTACAGAGCCAACGTTTAGATATTTATGCGCAATGGGCTGCAAAATTTTTGGCGCAAGGTGATGCCTATCATTGCTATTGCTCGTCAGAAGAACTTGAAGCTCGTCGCGAAGCCCAGAAAGCCGCGAACGTTGCTCCTGGTTACGACGGAAAATGTCGCTCAATTAGCGAGAGTGATTTAGCAAAGTATAAATCTG
>CAEZYV010000022.1_pt1 | contig 8396 bp, 9 predicted proteins | sample 7265771 | NCBI WGS metagenome assembly CAEZYV01 (sample SAMEA6813944, study PRJEB35770) | uncultured Actinomycetes bacterium | biome: Freshwater; feature: Freshwater reservoir; material: water | place: Czech Republic | collected 2017-04-14 | depth 30m m | reverse complement strand
TATTGTTTGGCGTTTGCGTCGTGTGCTTCATGCACTCGAACCACAACAAGCGCTTGAACTTCTGCTTGAAAAGATGAAGGGCACTAAGTCGAATGTGGAGTTCTTGATGCAGATCCAGAAGACCACAACCTCTGAAGGCGGTTCTTCAACCAACGGCAGCTAAGGCCAAATTTCAGGCAATTTCAGAAAAATGGCCCTATCGGGCTATCCTTCAACCTCGCGCTGGTTCACGGTTCACCACCGATCCAGTCAAAACCTAGGAGATACGAAATGAAGAACGAGATTCATCCAAATTATTTAGAGACCACAGTTACTTGTGGTTGCGGTGAAGTATTCACAACCCGCAGCACAAAAGAATCAGGTTCAATCTACGTCGAAGTTTGTTCAGTTTGCCATCCGTTCTACACCGGCAAGCAACGTATTCTCGATACTGGTGGCCGTGTTGCTAAATTCGAAAAGCGTTTCGGAGCTGCAACAACTAACTAGCTTTCTTAAGAGACCGCAGTGTGTTCACCAAGTGTGAATACGTGCGGTCTTTTTTATTTCATGCGCAATCCGTAAGGCTCGTTAAAACTATTTAGCAAGGAGGCAATCAAGATGGCAACAGAAATGACGCCAGATCGTTTTGCATCCGTCCATGCACTTTTAGCTGAATACGATGTTTTAGAGAAAGAGATGGCTGATCCATCTATTCACGCAGATCAAGGCAAAGCACGACAACTTGGAAAGCGATATGCCCACCTTGGACCAGTAATTGCCGGATATCGCGCATGGAAATTAGCAACTGAAGATTTAGCAGCAGGCCGAGAGATGGCGGCAGATGATGCAGATTTTGCATCTGAAATTCCAGCCCTTGAAGCAAAATTGCAAGAGACAGAAACAGCGCTAGAAGAGTTGTTACTACCACGCGACCCTAATGATGACCGCGATGTTATTTTGGAAATTAAAGCAGGCGCCGGTGGCGATGAATCAGCGCTTTTCGCAGGCGACTTACTACGCATGTATCAAAGATTCGCTGAACGCCAAGGTTGGAAGACTGAAATTATTGATTACGCCGACTCTGAAATGGGCGGCTACAAAGAAATTTCAATGGCGGTTAAATCAAAGGGCGTTGCCGAACCAGGTAAATCACCTTATGCAAAACTTAAATTTGAAGGTGGCGTGCATCGTGTGCAACGCGTTCCAGAAACAGAATCACAAGGCCGTATTCATACCTCTGCAGCAGGCGTCTTGATTCTTGCCGAAGCTGATGAAGTTGACGTTGAAATTCGCCAACAAGATTTACGTATCGATGTTTATCGCTCATCCGGCCCAGGCGGACAATCTGTTAACACAACTGACTCTGCGGTTCGAATTACTCATATTCCAACTGGCGTTGTTGTCTCATGTCAGAATGAAAAATCACAATTACAGAATAAAGAATCTGCAATGCGCATTTTGCGCGCACGTCTTTTGGCACATGCTCAAGAGCAGGCCGATGCCGAAGCAATGGCAGCACGTAAATCACAAGTTCGTACCGTGGATCGTTCCGAGCGAATTCGTACCTATAACTTTCCCGAGAACCGTTTAAGTGATCACCGCGTTAACTTTAAATCAAATATTTTGGATGCGGTTTTAAATGGCGATCTTGATCCAGTAATTGAAGCGCTTTTAGAAGCTGACAAGACTGCGAAATTGGCATCAGGTGATCGTTAAAGATCTCCTTAAGTTGGGCAAAGACCAACTTGCAACTAAGAACATTGCACCGGTTGAAGCCGAACTACTTCTTGCTCATGCGCTTGGTGTTAATCGAATGGAACTCCATGGCAGGGTAATTGAATTAAGCGATGAACAAGCTGCTGATACCAAAGAAATTTATAACCAAGCGATTGCCCAACGCCTAACTGGCAAACCAACGCAATACATAATTGGAACTGCCCCATTTAGATATTTGGAATATGAAGTAGGCCCCGGAGTTTTAATTCCTCGCCCTGAAACTGAAAGTCTGGTTGATGAGGTCTTGCATCAATTAAATACCTTTGCGGATCCAGTTAGTTTGGTCGATCTTGGTTCTGGAACCGGAGCCATCGCAATCTCAATTGCATCTGAAACCGCTGGCAAGAAAGTTGTGCATATTGTTGCAGTAGAAAAATCTGAAGATGCTCTGGTCTGGCTCCGTAAAAATATTGCAAAGCACGATGTAAATGTTCGGGTTGTCGCTGAAGATGCAGCAACCGCACTTGAAGGAATCAAATGCGATGTTGTCGTTGCTAATCCACCTTACTTGCCAGATGGCGCACAAATTCCACAAGAGTTGAATTTCGAACCTGCACAAGCTTTATTTGGTGGACCGGCAAATGGAATGGCGGCGCCTCTTCTATTCATTAAGGCTGCGGCGCGGCTATTGAAGACTGGTGGTTTGTTTGCAATCGAGCACAATGAATTGCAAGGCCCACTTATTGCTGAAGAATTGGCTGCAGATTTTGAAACAATTGCCCTTCACCGAGATTTAACAGATCGGCCAAGATTTACAACCGCACGCCGCAAATAATTAAAAGAGGCCCATCGCACTGCCGGCTTTTGAAAGTTCTTCGCGGGCATCTACATGCGCCGCATAATTAATAATATTTTGGGCCTGCTCGGTCTGTGATTTACCAAAGCATCTAGCAACCCCATTTTCGGTCACAACATAAGAGTGTTGGAAACTTGTAACAGCCGAATCAATCAAAGGCACGATGGTCGATTTGTTTGTGTTCTTATGCCAAGAGGGAAGTGCCATAAATGAATGGCCGCCACGGGAGTGAAGTGCGCCGACAATGAAATCAGTTGAACCACCGAATCCGGAATGAATAACTCCGTTAACTCGAGAAGCATTAGCTTGGTCAAATAAATCAACCTGAAGCGCAGCATTTACGGATGTCATGCGGGCTTGTTTTGCAATCAGACTTGGATCATTTGTTTTCTCGGTACGCAGCATCTGAACTCGACGATTGAGATTTACCCAGTCGTATAACTCTTTAGATCCGAATAGGAAGGATGCGGTGATTGGAACTTCATCATCTAGTGCGCCAACTTTATGTAGATTTAGAACGCCATCACTAAACATCTCGGTCCAGATTCGAAGCCCATTTCGTTTTTGCAGAAGTTCTAGTACTGCATCTGGTACTGCTCCGATTCCCATCTGCAAAGTGGAAGCGTCTTTTACAAGTTCCGCAATTTTTTGGCCAATTGCTTTTGCGATTGGAGTAAGCGGTTTTGGATGGTGTTCTTGTAGCGGTTCATCGACTTCGATTAGGAAATCAATTTCATTCTCATAAATTTGAGCATCCCCATATGTATAGGGCATATTCTTATTTGCTTGCGCAACAACGATGCCACCACGTGCACGGACAGTTTCGATTGCTGCGGGGAGAATATTTACCTCAGTGCCTAGTGAAACCGTGTCGAATCTGCGAGCAGATGTATGAATTAAAACTATATCTGGAATCAAATGATCGCGAATTAATACTGGCAATAAACTTAGACGTGATGGAACATAATTTAATCGCGGGGATTTGCGCATCCCAGGCCCAACAAATGCACTTTCATAGGTGACGCCTACGCGATCAGGAATTCCGATCTGAGCATTCAACATATGTAAGGTGTATTTCGGGATCACTGAATCAAATGCATTTAAAAGTGTGGTTGGAGTCGCGAAGTTTCCAGATGCTAAGACACGGGGGTTATCTGGAATATCTAGCAGGACGCGTTTGAATTCAGCAATCGAAATTGTGCGCATGCCTAATCCTTTCAGATGTAAATCGGCCCTCCTTCGAGTTACCGAGTGCCACCCCTACCGCGCTAGAGTTCGCATATGACTGCATCGACATTTCAAGGGATTGACCCAACTACCGGAACCGCTTTTGGTGATGCCATAACAGAGATGTCGGCATCTGATGTTTCCGGATTAATCTCTAAAGCTGTTGCGACAAAGAGCGCATTTGCAGCGACCACACCGAAAGATCGGGCCGCAATACTTCGCGCAATTGGCGCAGAAATTGAAGCTCGTCGTGAAAAATTAATTGAAATTGGAATGCGCGAAACCGCGCTACCGAATGGTCGCTTAACCGGAGAACTTTCACGAACAGTTTTCCAATTAGAACAATTTGCAAAGTTAGTTGAATCTGGCGCACATTATCAAGCAATCATTGATCGCCCAGATGCAAATTGGGTTCCAGCTCCTCGTCCAGATATTAGAAAAGCTAATCAAGCACTCGGAGTTGCTGGAATTTTTGCTGCAAGCAATTTCCCATTTGCATTCTCAGTTATTGGCGGCGACAGTGCATCCGCACTTGCTGCAGGTTGTCCGGTAGTTGTTAAGGCACATCCATCACACCCAAATACTTGTCGCCTAATGCACGAAGCAGTTGTTGCAGGCTTAAAGAAGTGTGGAATTTCTGGTGATGCCTTCGCACTCGTTGAAGGTTTAAATCCTGAAATTACCCATTGGATCGCAAGTCACCCAGATATAACTGCAATTGGATTCACCGGATCTGGAAAAGTTGGAAAGATCTTGATGGATATCAGCGCAAAGCGTGAAGTACCAATTCCGGTTTATGCCGAAATGGGATCTTTGAATCCTGTTTTCTTCTCACCAAAAGCCTTGGCCGATAAAGCAACTGATTTAGCGAAAGCTGCAATTGATTCAGCAACACTTGGTTCTGGCCAGTTCTGTACGAAGCCAGGAATTTTAATTGTTCCCACAGGCGCAGAAGGCGATGCATTTGTTAGCGCAATCACAGAATATCTTGCGACTATCGCAGTAGCACCTCTTCTAAATAAGGGAATAGCCGATCGATTTAGTTCTGCAATTATCGAACTCTCAAAGAGTTCCGCACTTAAGACATATGTAGGCAAGCCGACTGATGGTGGCTTTGGCGTAACACCAACTGTCTTTGTTGTTGATTGGGTAGATGCATTTAAGAGCAATGAATTGCTGGAAGAGCATTTCGGGCCAACCACGGTAATAATTCGCGCCGATTTCGCAAAGTTCTTAGATGTAGCTTTGAAATTAGAGGGTCAACTAACCGCAAGCCTTCACGTTGCACCAGGAGAAGATGTAGCCAAACTTGTTGAAGCACTTAGCCAACTTGCAGGTCGCGTAATAATGAATGGTTTCCCAACTGCAGTTGCGGTTACTGCCGCGATGCAACATGGTGGCCAATATCCATCATCTTCAAGCCACACAACTTCGGTCGGCTTAGATGCGATCTATCGCTTCTTGCGCCCAGTTGCGTATCAGAATTTTCAAGATGATTTATTACCACCAGCACTTCAAGAATCGAATCCACTAGGAATTAATCGGGTGATCAATGGCTGATTTAACTAAGGCAATTGAAGCTGCTTCGCAGGCAATTAATATTGAGATTGCAGCGCTAGAAACCTTTGCAAAAACCCTTGAAGTAAATTTAAAACCAGCACTTGAAATACTTATCGAAGCTAAGGGTCATGTTGTTGTATCGGGTCTTGGTAAATCAGGTCTGGTTGGGGCAAAAATTGCTGCGACTCTTGCAAGCACGGGTACTCCCGCTTTCTTTATGCACTCCGGCGATGCCCTTCATGGTGATTCTGGTGCACTGACTGCTGGCGATGTATTGATTGCAATTTCTAATTCTGGCGAAACTGCCGAAGTTTGCGCGATTGCAAATATGGCGAAATCTTGGGGAAACAAAGTTATTGCGATAACAAATGGTGCGCAATCAACGCTTGCCAAGAGCGCTGATGCAGTAATTAATATCGCCTTCGAAAAGGAAGCAGATCCACTTAATTTGGCACCAACAACTTCAACTACTCTGACTATTGCAGCCGGCGATGCAATTGCATCTGCGCTTATGCAGTATCGCGGTTTTAGTGCAAAAGATTTTGGAAAAAATCATCCAGGAGGAACGCTGGGTAAGGCTACAAATAAGTGAGACCAAAAGTAACAACTCTCGGAAGTTTTATGATGGATCTTGTGGCATACACACCACGACGCCCGGCTAGCGGTGAAACACTTCGCGGAGATAGCTTTGCAATTGCACTTGGTGGCAAAGGTTTTAATCAAGCAATCGCTGCGGGACGTGCAGGTGCCCAGAGCGCAATGCTTGGAAATTTAGGAAGCGATGGCTTCGGCGATGATTTCATGAAGGCTTTTGGTGATGAAGGTGTACAAGCAACAGATATCGAACGTAGCAGCGAACTTGGTACTGGTGTCGGTCATATCTCTGTACAAACTTCTGATGGCGATAATTCGATCATAATCATTCCGCAATCAAATGATTTAGGAACCGCTGCATATATCTCGCGCCATGCAAAGACGATTATCGAATCAAATATTCTGCTTCTGCAATTAGAACTTCCAACTGATGGCAATTTGGCCGCCGCAAAATTGGCGAAAGAAAATAACGTAACCGTAGTTTTAACACCCGCTCCCGTTGCACCACTAACTGGCTGGGAAGGTTTAGTCGATGTAGTAGTTCCAAATGAAGGTGAAGCTGCTGCACTTACCGGTATCGAAGGCGATTTTGCTAAGCAAGCCGAAGCACTTACCAAACAACTTGGTTGCAAGAACGTTGTAATAACACTTGGCCCTAAAGGCGCTTTCGTAACAGATGGCGCACGAAGTGAAACAATCTCTGCGCCAAAGGTCACAGCGATCGACACAATCGGTGCAGGTGACACGATGTGCGCAAACCTTGCGACCAGATTGGCTGCAGGCGATGATATTTTCGCCGCAACAAAATTTGGGATCTATGCCGCAACACTTAAGGTGACTCGCAAAGGCGCCGCAATGGCTTCACCAACACCTGATGAAGTAAATAAATTTATGAGCGAAAATAACTAATAAGGAGCGAATATGAAATACACCGGAATCATCAATCGCGATATCTCTGCAATGGTTGCACGCACTGGCCACTTTGATCGCATAGTTATTTCAGATGCAGGTTTCCCAATCCCTGCTGGCGTTCCTTGTATTGATCTTTCAATGGGACCAAATCTGCCAAAAGTTGTTGACGTTCTAAAGATGCTGACTCTTGAACTACCTATCGAACAATTCTGGTTCGCAAATGAGATTCAACCAAGCGCAGATGGCCGCGCAAAGGATCTGCTAGAAATCATGCCGAAGGCGGAGTGCATTCCGCTTCCACATGCTGAATTTAAGAAGCTTGCGTACGGCGCAGTCGGCGTTATTCGTACCGGAGATTACCTCGCATGGGGCAATGTGATGGTTGCTTCTGGTGTTGCTTACTAATTGAAATATATATCCATATTTCTATCTAAAGCCTCACTATTAGGTCATACTTAAGAAATGCGTTCTAAATGGATTCTTTGGGTAATTACTCTTGTTGCAATACCAGCAACCACATTTGCTGTTGTAAGTTCGCCGGCGAATAAAGTCATAAATGGCTGCGTTGATAAAAAAACAGCAGTTCTCAGAGTTGCAGCAAAATGTTTGAAAACCGAAACACGCCTAACTTGGAATCAACAAGGCGTTGCGGGAATTCCTGGAACAAACGGAATTGATGGAAAGAATGGCGAACCTGGGGCACAAGGAAATGTTGGCCCCCAAGGTATAGCTGGAAAAGATGGAGTGGCAGGTACACCAGGCGCATCAGGTTTTAGTGGCGCAAGAGGCCCCGCTGGATTTTTTAAAGTTTTCGACAGCAACAATGATCTCGTCGGAACTCTTCTTGGAAGTATTGGAAGTGGATTATCAGTTGAAGTTCTCACTCCGGGGGGGCAGATAGAAACTTATGATACGTCGGATGGTAATGTTTCAAACATCGGGGGAGATGTTATTTATCTGGAAAGTACCTGCGCAACAACTCCTTACGTAGCATCCAATTACGTTTATCGTTCACTTGGAAATGGAAAGATTGATTGGAGTAGACTTACCTTCACAGTCGCTAGACCCTTTATTTCACTAAAGGGTGTGGCAAATACCTATCCAGCTAACAATTTTTCAGAAGATAGGATATTCGTTCCCTCTGCAGAGACAATTACTGCTACATCAATCTATACACCTACTGATTTTGTATCTGGCGATCAGAGCGTATTAGGTTGCTTCCTATTAAATGCAGCAGATGTTCATAGATTGGATTTCAGCCTTAATGAGCTTCTTCCGTTTACTGGAAACTTAAGACTTAGGTTTACCCCACCGCTAGTTATAAGAGAGTCTTAAGCTTCAAGTCTTTTAAGCCTTGTAGTTCTTGAAGTGGTTTGTAATTGAACCAATTCCATCAATACCGGTCTTAACAACTTCGCCACCTTTGAGAAATTTCTCTGGCTTAAAGCCCATCCCAACTCCTTGTGGTGTACCCGAGTTGATTATGTCGCCAGCATGAAGCTCCATAACTTGTGACAAATACCAGACGCAATAGTTGATATCAAAGATCATG
>CAEZYV010000021.1_pt1 | contig 8496 bp, 7 predicted proteins | sample 7265771 | NCBI WGS metagenome assembly CAEZYV01 (sample SAMEA6813944, study PRJEB35770) | uncultured Actinomycetes bacterium | biome: Freshwater; feature: Freshwater reservoir; material: water | place: Czech Republic | collected 2017-04-14 | depth 30m m | reverse complement strand
CGTCCAGGCCCAACTCGAATTCCAACGCTGCGCGCATGTGAACATAAATCAGATACAACGAGAAAGTAACCAGGAAAACCCATCTTGATCATTACTTCTAATTCGTAATCCAGACGCTCTTGATAACTTGCTTCGACATTTCCACCAAGACGTTCACGCAATCCGCGATTGGATTCGCTGCGCAGCCAAGAATCTTCACTCTCTCCTTTTGGTACCGGATACTGAGGCAGAAGATTTTCATTCTCTCGCATTGTCACGTTACAACGTTCGGCAATAAGTAAGGTGTTATCGCAGGCTTCTGGAATTTCGGCGAATAACGTGCGCATCTCTTGAGCGCTCTTCAAATAGAACTCGTTGTTATCAAATTTGAAACGCTTTGGATCAGCTAGCGTCGATCCAGATTGAACGCAGAGCAAGGCTTCATGCGAAGCTGCGTCAGCGTGGTGCGTGTAGTGGAGATCGTTTGTCGCGAGTAACGGCAGACCCAACTCTTTTCCAAGTTTTAAAAGATCGGCTTTTACTCGAGTTTCAATATCTATTCCGTGATCCATAATTTCAAGATAGAAATTCTCGGCTCCGAAAATATCTCTAAGTTCACTCGCTGCTGCTTTAGCCTCTTTAAATGCACCCATCCGAAGTCGGGTTTGAATTTCGCCACCAGGACAACCAGTTGTCGCGATAATTCCCTTCGCATATTTAGAAAGTAAGTCGCGGTCCATTCTTGGTTTGTAGTAATAACCTTCAAGTGAGGCCAGCGACGAAAGTTTGAATAGATTTGAAAGCCCAACGTTATCTTCGGCAAGCAGCGTCATGTGCGTATAGGCGCCTCCACCAGAGACATCATCTTCGCCACCATCGGCCCACTTAACGCGTTTCTTTTCGAACCGAGATTCTGGCGCGACATATGCCTCGATACCAATAATTGGTTTTACTCCAGCTTTAATCGCCTTCTTGTGAAATTCATATGCACCAAAAACATTTCCGTGATCAGTGATTGCAATTGCAGGCATTTTTTGATTTGCAACTTCAGTTACAAGTTCGTCAACGCGAGCTGCGCCATCGAGCATCGAATACTCGGTATGGACGTGTAAGTGGACGAATCCTTGATCTGCGGACATTTAGGTGAGATTACTACTGCGGCTGCGGGAGTTGGCCAATGGCCAATATTTCCAGAGAGCGTGTCAGGTCTTGCGGATATTCCGAGAAGAATGAAATCTCGGAACCCGAAGCGGGATGGATGAATTTCAACTCACGCGCATGTAACCAAGGGCGGGTTATTTCTAAACGTTGCGCAATTGTGTGGTCGGCGCCATAAGTCATATCCCCTACTAACGGGTGGCGAAGGGCCGAGAAGTGAACTCTAATTTGATGAGTACGTCCGGTTTCCAATTCGATTTCAAGCAACGAAACAGCAGGGAAAAATTCTAAAGCTTTGTAGTGAGTAATGCTCGGCTTGCCATCTGCAACAACTGCAAATCTATAATCTTCGCGCGGATGGCGATCGATTGGTGCATCGATTGTGCCTTCGGTTGGATCCATGTGTCCTTGTACAAGTGCGTGATAAACCTTTGTAACTGTGCGATCGCGAAATTGTTGTTTTAGATTGCTGTAAGAATTTTCATTCTTTGCAATAACCATTAGTCCAGTTGTTCCAACATCGAGTCGATGGACTACGCCTTGGCGCTCGGCAGCACCGCTAGTTGAGACCTGATATCCCGCAGCAATTACGCCGCCAATAACAGTTGGGCCTCGCCACCCAGGGCTTGGGTGCGCAGCTACACCAGCAGGTTTATCGATAACGATTACATCTGCATCATCGTAAACAACTTTGAAATTCTCAATTGGGGTTGGCGTTAATTGTGGTTCACCCAATATCGCAGGCATTTTAATTTCCAAGTAATCATCTGTATTTACTCGATCGGATTTCGTAAGCGCCTTTGAATTGCGGGTAATTTCACCATTCTCAATTAGCGTTACAACAGTTGATCGCGAGAGTCCAAGCAACCTTGAAAGCGCCGCATCTACTCGTTCTTGATGTAGCCCTTCAGGAATAGATACAAATCTAACTTCGCGTGCATTCTCGCCTTGACTCATTTTCCAGCCATTCTTGGCGGAATTTGCGCCCAGGTTAGTGAAACTATTGAAATTACTCCGACAACAACTGCGCTATCGGCAATATTGAAAGTTGGCCAATGCGGAATGCTGATCCAATCCACAACTGCTCCCTGCAAACCACCTGGGCTTCGGAATATTCGATCACTCAAATTTCCAAAGATGCCACCAAGTACCGTACCAAGTGCAAGGGCCCACTTCGTTGAATCTATACGAGCTGCAAAATAAAAGATTCCTGCGGCTACTGCCATTGCAAAAACCGAGAGATAAAGCGTTTTACTAGTAGCCAAACTAAATGCGGCTCCGGTGTTGTAAACCAAATCTAGCTTAAGAAAATTCCCTATTACTCTTACCGGGCCATCTGCTAAAAATGAAACTGCTGCATATTTTGTTAAGTAATCTGCGAGGAAGATTAAGAAAGCCGTCACTGCCAACTTTCGTCGAACGATTACATTCAGCGTCGTTCCTCTTTTTGTTTGCAAGACATGCAGAGCGTTGCTCTTGGGAAAACTTGCAGGCGAGCCTTACCGATTGAGTTACTGCACTCTTCGCATCGACCATATGACTTATTATCGATTCGCTCTAGCGCGCGCTCGGTTTGAACAACCATGTCACGTGCGTTATAGACCAATGACATTTCGTGTTCGCGTTCGAAAGTTTTAGTTCCCGCATCGGCTTGGTCGTCTCCCGCACCCATTCCGGCTGCGTTAATGAGATCTTCCATACCGCTTTCAACTTCGGCAAGTTCTGCACGCAATCTGATGAGATCTTTCGAAAGTTCACCGCGCATCGCCTTCATTTCGGTGGCAGTCCAATTTTCAACGCCCTCTGAAATAACCAGTGGCGCCGGTGCGCTTTTAATTGGCTTTAAACCAGTTCCCTTTTTGATTGTCTTATTAGGGCGTGGTGGTGGCAACATTGTTAAACGACGCTCTTCGACTACAACCTCGGTAACTGCAACTTCATTTGGTGTAACTGTGATGGTTGTCGAATTTCCTTTAGTTGTGCTCTGTAGCTTGGCCGGAAATGGTTTACCAACAATTTTCTTACCACTCTTAGCGAGAGATGGTTTTACAATATTTGGTGAGCGTTTAGCTGGTGCCGCCTTCTTGGCAATTTTCTTAGCTATCTTCTTAGCTGGGGCAGCTTTCTTGGCAACCTTCTTGGCCGCCTTCTTAATAATTTTCTTGGCAGGAGCCTTCTTAGCTGGCGCTTTTTTAGTAGCTTTCTTAGCTGTTAACTTCTTTGGCACGGGTCCACCAGTCTCTTTAAAACCATTGATTTGCGTGAATATGACACGCAAGGCGCAAAGATTAGAACCTTATGTGCGCAAACGCCAACTTCGCCGCGCTAGAATTCCACCTGACTCAAAACAGGGCGCTGAAGAGGCAATCACCTCCGAGCCTGCTGGAAGAGCTGGATGCAGATCTGTATTAAGCGGGATAGATCAATTGCAACCGGGGTAGAACTAGCTTTGAGTAGTTAGACAAATAAGAGGTGCGCAAAGTTTGGCACAAGGTGGGTGGTACCGCGGTGGATTTCTCACCGTCCCTCCAAATTAACTTGAGAACAGAAGTTTTCTAGTTTTAATTTGAGAGGCGACTTAAATGGCAACGATTAAATCATTAGCACCGCAAATTGATTTACCTGCGGTCGAACACCAGATCCTCTCATTCTGGGAAACCCAAGAAATTTTTAAGAAAACAATTAGCGCGCGTGATGGTCAACCTTCATGGACTTTTTATGAAGGACCTCCGACAGCTAATGGCAAGCCAGGAACGCACCACATTGAAGCTCGAGTATTTAAGGATCTCTTCCCTCGTTACCAAACCATGAAGGGTAATCAAGTCATCCGCAAAGCTGGTTGGGATTGCCATGGTCTGCCGGTAGAAATCGCAGTAGAGAAGCAACTTGGATTTAATGGCAAGGGCGATATCGAAAAGTATGGCATCGCAAAATTTAATGATGAATGTCGAATTTCAGTACAAGAACATGTTGGCGAATTCACGGCAATGACAAGGCGCATGGGCTTCTGGGTGGATTTTGATGAAGCTTATTGGACCATGTCTAGCGAATATGTAGAAAGTGTTTGGTGGTCCCTGCAACAGATCTGGAAGAAAGGCCTACTCGTTCAAGATTATCGAGTTGCACCTTACTGCCCACGTTGCGGTACTGGTTTATCTGATCACGAACTTTCGCAAGGTTATGAAACCATAAAAGATCAATCGGTCTATGTTCGTTTTCCTGCTACTTCCGGAAAATTGGCCGAATTAAATGCAAGCCTGCTGGTTTGGACTACAACCCCATGGACCTTGGTTTCAAATACCGCGGTCGCTGTGAACCCGAAGATTGAATATCAGGTTGTTGAAATTACTACTGATGAAAAACTAGAGAGATTAGTTGTTGCCGCAAATCTTGCAGGAATTCTCGGCGAAGACCGAAAGGTAATTGCCACATTTACTGGCGCCGAATTGGAACACATTAAATATGCGCCACCTTTAGATATCGTTGAGATTCCCGACGCTCATTACATTGTTTTGGCTGATTATGTAACAGTCGAAGATGGAACCGGATTGGTTCACCAATCCCCCGCATTTGGTGCAGATGACTTTGCGGTCTGTCGCAAATACGGACTTCCGGTTGTAAATCCAATTGCACCTGATGGACATTTCTTGGCTGACTTAAAATTAATTGGCGGCACCTTCTTCAAGGATGCAGATAAACCATTAATCAAAGAGCTTAAGAACGCTGGTTTACTTTTCAAGCAACAGCAATACGAACATTCATATCCACATTGCTGGCGTTGCCACACCGCGCTTATGTATTACGCCCAACCATCTTGGTATATCCGCACCACAGAAATAAAAGAGGCACTGCTTCGTGAGAATGCCAAAACCGATTGGCACCCAGAAACCATTAAGACTGGTCGCTACGGTGATTGGTTAAATAACAATATTGACTGGGCAATTTCAAGAAATCGTTATTGGGGAACGCCACTTCCAATTTGGCGCTGTGAAAACAAACATGAGATCTGCGTTGGCTCACTTGCCGAGTTGGGAAAGCTGGCTGGCGCTGATATTTCTAATACCGATCCACATCGCCCATTTGTAGATGACATCTCATTTAAGTGTGATCAATGCGCAGAAATTATGTATCGAACCCCTGAAGTTATTGACTGCTGGTTTGATTCTGGTGCAATGCCATTTGCGCAATGGGGTTATCCGCACAAAGCTGGTTCTGCCGAAAAGTTTGCGGCTTCATATCCCGCTGATTTTATTTGTGAAGCGATTGATCAGACTCGTGGCTGGTTCTACACGTTAATGACAATTGGAACTTTGGTCTTTGATAAGAGTTCTTACGAAACAGTTCTCTGCCTTGGCCATATTCTCGATAAAGATGGCCGCAAGATGAGCAAGCACCTAGGAAATGTCTTAGAGCCAATGCCACTAATGGATCAACATGGTGCGGACGCTGTTCGTTGGTACATGCTTGCCGCTGGTTCACCATGGAGCGCTCGTCGAGTTGGACACGACGCAATTTCTGATGTTGTTCGAAAGACCCTGCTTACCTATTGGAACACAGTCTCTTTCTTTACCTTGTATGCCAAGGCTTCTGATTTCAAATTAACCGGAATCTCTGAAAGCTCATCAACTATGGACCGCTGGATTCTCTCTGAATTAAATGCGTTGGTCGCCAAAGTTGATATCGCATACGCCGGTTACGATTCACAAACTGCCGGATCGCTTATCGGTGAGTTCATCGATGATCTATCTAATTGGTACGTACGCAGATCGCGCCGAAAGTTTTGGGATGGCGATAACGCTGCACTCAATACGCTTTACCACTGTCTAAAAGAATTGACTCTGGTTATGGCGCCGATGGTTCCCTTCATAACTGAACATGTCTGGCAAGAGATGATTCGAAACCTTGAACCTCAAGAATTTGAATCAGTGCACTTAGCTAATTTCCCAGTTAGTGACGCATCTGCTATCGATGAGAAACTATCTAAATCGGTTCGCCTTTCTCGCCGACTTGTAGAGCTTGGCCGTGCTGCACGCGCCGAATCAAAGGTAAAAATTCGTCAACCACTGGCACGTGCACTTGTAGCGGCAAATGGCTGGAATGAAATGAATGCCGAAATTCGCTCGCATATATCTGATGAATTAAATGTTCAGAGCCTTGATGAAATTGCATCGGCCGGTGCTGATCTCGTTAGCATCTCGGTTAAAGCAAACTTCAGAACGATTGGCGCTAAGTACGGTGCTGATGTTCAGGCAATCGCTAAGGCAATTAATGATTCAAATCATGGCGAACTCGTCGCAGGACTTCGAAATTCTGGAAGTGCAGAACTTGCATATGGAAATAACCAGAAGGCCGTAATAGACCTTGAAGACTTAGTTGTGACCGAAACTCCTAAAGCAGGTTGGTCTGTCTCTAGCCACAATGGCGAGAGCGTTGCACTTGATCTTGCGCTGACCCCAGAATTAATCGAGGCCGGACTTGTACGTGAAGTTATTCGGGCAATTCAGGAAGAGCGGAAACAATCAGGCTTTGAAATTAGTGACCGGATCTTGGTTCGTTGGGGCGCTAATCCTGACGTAAGCGCAGCGATGGCTAAAAACCTTGATGCAATTGGTGAAGAGACACTTGCTACAAACTTTGAGAACGTTGCAGACAAGAGCGATGATTCAAATGAACTTGGGCTTTGGCTAGAACTATCTGTAACTAAATAGTTTTAATTAAAGGCTATTTGCAACTGTTGAGAGCACACTTGACAAGAGCTGTGCGCCAAAAAAGATAACTATGAATGAGAGATCCAGCGCGACTGGCCCTAGTCGAAGTGGTGGCACAAACCTGCGTACAAAATTTACGACGGGATCTGTAATTGCATAAATAAATTCTGCGATTGCAAGAACAATTCCACGTGGGCGCCAACTTGAAGCAAAGATTCGGACGTAATCAAGAATCAATCTGCCTACCATCGCCAAAATAAATATATTTAGCGCAGTATGCAATAAGTCAAATAGAAGACCCAATTAGATATCAGCTCTGGTTGAAGAAGCTTGCTTGTGCTGCAGCGTTCTTATCTTCATTGCTAACGTTTACATTTTGTGGTGTTAGCAAGAAAACCTTCGAAGTAATTCGTTCGATTTTTCCGAAGTGACCAAAAACTAAACCTGATGCAAAATCGATCATGCGCTTGCGCTCTGACTCTTCCATGTCGCTTAGGTTCATGATTACTGGTTGCCCATTGCGATAGTGCTCGCCGATTCCGCGAACATCGCTATACATTCTTGGGTGCAGAGTAATGATGTGCTCGACTACTGGGCTCTCTTGAACTGGTGCTACCGCTGTGACGCGTGGTGCACTTCGAAGATATGAAGGAGCTGCCGCTTCTACAACTGGTGCAGTGCGTGCTGGTCGGTTAAAACGAGATTCACTCTGGGAAACTTCTGGAGTAGAGAGATTGCTTTCTTCATCATCTACGAGTCCAAGGAAGTTCGCTGCTTTTCTAAATGCATTAGCCATGAGATAAGCCTAAGTTAAGGACTAGCGAACTCCGAGTATTTGGCTACCTATCCGAATATGTGTCGCACCTTGGGCGATTGCCGCCTCGAAATCACCGCTCATTCCGGCAGATAAATTCGCGCCAATTTCGTGGGTTTTCCTGATGTTTCTTTGTACAGACCTCAACTGTTCAAATGCTGTTGCTGGCTCTATTCCTAATGGCGCCACTGCCATTAAACCAAGGACCCGTAACTTAGAAAGCTTTTGAATCTCGGTAAGAAATTCAGGTAGCAAATCCGGAATAACTCCCCCTCGATTTGGCTGATTATCTAGCGAAACCTGGATAAAAATATCTTTCGCACTTACCAAGGCCGCCAATTTTCTGGCGTGAGAAAGATCGTCAATCGAGTGAACAACGTCGGCCCATTCCACGATTGATTTCAATTTATTACTCTGAATTTGTCCCTGAAAATGCCACACGCAATCACTTGGTAGTGCGGGGGCCTTTACAGATCCTTCTTGGTCTCGATTTTCGCCAAAGTTTCGTATTCCCAATTCATACAAGATTTCGATATCACTTACCGGAAAGGTTTTAGTCACTGCTACCAAGGTTATTTCGCCAGCTTTTCGGCTAGCGAGTTCGGCTGCTTTCGCAATCCGCACTTGAATTTCCTGAAGGTTGTTTGAAATCTCTGCCTTGCGATTACTCATAAAACAATCACCCCAGCCTGGCGCCCAGTTTTGGCCTCGCGCCGGTATGAGAAAAAATTAGAATTATGAGCTGTGCAGATATCTATGCTGACAACCGCAACTCCAAGTTCTGCCAACTGCGCAATTGCCGCACCTCGCAGATCAAGACAATGCAACTGATCTGAT
>CAEZYV010000020.1_pt1 | contig 8644 bp, 8 predicted proteins | sample 7265771 | NCBI WGS metagenome assembly CAEZYV01 (sample SAMEA6813944, study PRJEB35770) | uncultured Actinomycetes bacterium | biome: Freshwater; feature: Freshwater reservoir; material: water | place: Czech Republic | collected 2017-04-14 | depth 30m m | reverse complement strand
CTAGCAATCCATATAATTCTTATCTAAATTTGGCTGGCATCTCTGGGTTGTGAGCGACGACGCCCTTCCAGATATCTCCTGGCTCTTGGCCCATTACAAGGGCTTGTTCAACGGTTACGCCACCGAGTTCGGCATGCACGATATCTCGGCTGTAAGTATTTGGGTCTGGAAAATATTCAGCGATGCGAGCGCGGAGTTCTGTTATTCGCAACTTAAGTCAGCCAATTATGAAAGTGATCTAGCTATAGCTTCGGCTTGTTGCGCAGATTCAGCTGGGGTCAGTGGTGATGCGATTTGTCCAAGAAGCCAATGAAGAACCAGGCTGGCATTGGTTGCACCGAAAATATTAATGAGCGATGTTTGGACTGTTGCCCAAAGTGGATGTGGGCCTACGGTCACAAAGGAAGCAATATCTTCTGGGTCGGTCTCGGTCATCTTACGAAGCGCCCGGTCCCCCGAGATTTCAGTAGAGAGAATCTGTAGCGCATCCTTTGGCGATGGCGATGATTTTGCAAGATCTGCCAAACGTAGAATTTCAGATTCAAGCAGGCTAAACATCATCTCTTCTTTATCTGCAAAGTGGTTGTAGACCGTTGCTCTTGAAACTTGGGCACGAGCGGCGATATCAACCATATTTGATTCGTATGAACCGACTTCAGCAATAACTATTTTTGCACCAGAAAGGATTGCGGTTCGAGAGCGTTGGGCTGGGGCTACGGTCATGGACTCTTCCAATTTCCGAAATTTTCGTCGCTAGCTAAGAAGCTAAGCGGCGGCTTCTACAACAGTAAGTGATGGTGCTTGGGCTGCAGAAAGTGCAATTGAAACATCTGAGATAACAGTTAAAAGTGATAGATCTAAAGCTTGGCAAATTGAATTTAGAAGTTCTGAAGAAGCTTCTTTCTGACCGCGTTCTACTTCTGATAAATAACCCAATGAAACGCGAGCTGCCTTAGCAACATCGCGAAGGGTGCGACCTTGTGAAATACGCGCTTGGCGCAAGGTGCTACCGATATGGGTGCGAAGAAGGGTCACTGAACTCACGCGCCTAGGATACGCGAAAAAGTGGCTAGCGCGCTCTCAATTGTGGCATTTCTTACCGTGGCGCGATCGCCCGAGATTGAAAGTTCGATTGCTACGCATTCGCGCTTGCTTGAAATAGCGAGCCAAACCGTTCCGGCGTTCTTGCCATAAGCCTTGCCTGGACCAGCAACCCCTGTCGTTGAAATTGCATAATCGGATTTAAATAATTCGCGGGCGTTATCGGCCATCGCCTTTGCAACTTCTTCTGATACTGCCGTGTGTTTTGTGATTAAACGTTTCGGAACTTCTAACAATTTACTCTTGCTGGTGTCGCTATAAGTTGTGATGCCGCCTAGAAATACTTCGGATGAACCGGCTACCTCTGTTATTGCCGCCCCTAAACCACCACCAGTTAGTGATTCGGCAACCGCGACAGTCTTGCCTGTTTTTATGAGTTGTTTAATTACGATTGTGGCGAGATCGTGATTGCGCTTCACTTCTGTAAAACCTTTTTAAAGTAATCGTATCCAGTCGTGATTGTCAGATAAATTGCAACTGCCATAAATGCATCACGTGGAATGTGCAGCCAAGTTGGCAGCGGCAAGATGTAGAAGCCAACTCCGAAACCTTGGAAGGTAGCTTTAAGTTTGCCGCCTTTACTGGCCGGGATTACGCCATCTTTAATTACAACAAGCCGCAGGATTGTTACCGAAATCTCGCGGGCCAGAATCAAAATTGTTACCCACCACCACAATTTGCCCTGCATTGAAAGGCCAACCATTGCGGCGCCAATCGCAATCTTGTCTGCAACTGGATCTAGGAATGTTCCGAAACTTGTAATTTGTTTGCGAGATCTGGCTAACTTGCCATCGAAGAAATCGGTCAGCCCAACTAAGAAGAAACCGGTCCAAGCAATTACTCGCCAGAATGAATCGTCGCCGCCATTCTTAAAGAGTGCGTAGCAACAGAAAGGAACCGCGATTAATCTAGAAATGGTGAGTGAGTTTGGAAGATTGGGATGTTTCATAGTGGCACCGCAATTAAATCTACGCCAGAAACTTCGGTGACTAAAGCATCGACATACTCGCCAACTTTATATTTCGCGCGACCCTTTATAAATGTAGAGCCATCAACTTCTGGCCCTTGGTGTTCTGCACGACCTTCTTGGGTTTCGGCATCTTCGATTAGAACTCGAACATGCTCGCCGATGCGCTCTTCTGCGCGTTGCATAAGGAACTCATCAACTAATTTCGATAATAGTTCTACTCGTGAATTAATTACATCTTGATCCACTTTATTTTCAAGCTCGAGCGCTTCAGTTTTATCTTCATCCGAATATCCGAATACGCCAATTGCATCTAGCCGGGCCTGCGATAGGAAATTAACTAGCTCGTCGAATTCGGCCTGAGTTTCGCCGGGAAAACCAACGATTACATTTGAGCGAATTCCAGCCTGCGGTGAAAGTGCACGGATCTGAGTAATTAAATGCAGGAAGGATTCAGTGTCACCGAATCTACGCATTCGTCGAAGAACACTTGGGCTTGCATGTTGGAATGAGAGATCAAAATATGGAACTACCTTCGGAACAGAGATCATTGCCTGAATAAGTGAAGGGCGCATCTCGGCTGGCTGTAAGTATGAAAGACGAATTCGTTCGACGCCTGAAATAGCCGAAATTTCGGGAAGCATATTTTCAAGGACCTGCAGGTCGCGAAAATCCTTGCCATATGAAGTTGTATTTTCGCTAACTAAAAATAGTTCTGACACCCCTTGGTCTGCCAACCATTTTGCTTCTTCAATAATTTCAGTAGGGCGACGTGAAACAAAAGAGCCACGAAACATCGGAATTGCACAGAAAGAACATCTGCGATCACAACCAGATGCAATCTTTAACGGAGCAAGCGGGGTGTTCTCTAAGCGTTTGCGTTGAAGCGGTTCAGATGGTGCAACAAGTTTTTGGCGTTCAGCTGGTGCTATTGGCAATAGCGCGCGGCGATCTTTTGGGGAATGTGCAGCAATTGAGCCGCCACCAATAATGGTTTTTAAACGAAGTGAAATATCTTGATAATCGTCAAAGCCAAGGATTGCATCGGCTTCGGGTAGGGCTTCTGATAATTCATTTCCATAACGCTCGGCCATACAACCAACTGCGACAACGGCTTTGGTGGTTCCGTTACCTTTAAGCGAATGCGCTTCTAATAGCGCATCTACTGAATCCTTCTTCGCACTTTCAATGAACCCGCAAGTATTTATAACCGCAACTTCAGCAAGTGCCGCATCATCGACCAGAGTCCAACCATCGGCAGCAAGGCGACCGGCAAGTTCTTCAGAATCAACTTCGTTTCGCGCACACCCAAGAGTTACGAGTGCAACAGTACGAGGCTTCTTTTCGATTAAATCCTCGGCGCTCATCTGCGCCATCTTACAGTGGCTAAAGTTTTAAGTTGCGATTAACCGTTATTTGAATTGCTTGGACCAAAGGAGAGGTGAACAACTTCCCCGACTGCCCCTGGGGTTCCAATTTCTTCACCGTTCACATTGAGCGATACGGCTGCGGCATTTCCGATTGTGACTTGAAGAAGTTGGTCATCACTAAAAGACTTCGACTCTCCGGCCTTAATCGACCCACTAAATACTTGGGCGCCACTTGCATCTTGGATTCCCATCCAAGATTTTCCAGAAATGCCTGTAACAACGAGTGAAACACCGGATGTCTTTGTAGCGACAACCGTCGAGTTTTTATCTGTTGTTGAAGGGCCTGCACCTTGGCTTGACGGAGCCACAGATGAGGTCTTGTCACTTGGGAAGAGTGAAATAACTGCAGGAACTGCAATTAATAGTGCAACTACTCCGGCTGCAACGGATGCTAAATTCTTATATGAAATTTGGGGACGAACTGCACGTGGCTTGATTACATTGTTCTCTTCAAGCAGATCAATCATTGGGCGATCGAAGTCACCAGTTACTTGAGCAAACTTTGCGATAAGTGAATCGCCATCTAATTTAATTACCTTTGCAAGTGTGCGAATATGTCCACGCGCATAAGCGTTGCCACCACAAGTTGAAAAATCATCGGCTTCGATATCAGAAATTACTGCTGCGCGTATGCGAGTGATCTCAGCAATTTTCGCGACTGTGTAACCGGCACGTTCGCGAGCATCGCGAATTTCGTTGCCGAGAGTTAGATTTTCTAAACTCATTTATTTTCCTCTTACTTAAAAAACTTGGAAGGGGATTTCCAAGCCCCTAAGGGTAAAACCTCGCAAGGCTCGAGGACAAGTTGGAGGGTTGCGATTAGGTGGATTTGGGGTGAATTCACCCGTGGCTCTGACCCCACCCGGGTTTATCCACGCTGAATTACAAGAATTGGTTTTAGAGGTTGCCCTGAAGTTGTTCTAAAACATCTGGCATCTGCTCGGCGCTGATTAATACAGTTCGCGCTTTAGAACCTTCAGTTGGGCCAACAATTCCGCGGCTCTCCATTAAATCCATTAAACGTCCAGCTTTAGCAAAACCAATTCTTAATTTACGTTGCAACATTGAGGTTGATCCAAATTGAGTTGAAACAACGAGTTGAACTGCTTGTAGCAATAAATCCATATCATCGCCAATGTCATCTTCAATAATGTGGGCCTTAACTGGCGCAGTTAAATCGAGACGATAAACCGGTTGCAGTTGTGCCTTTACATGATTAACAATTGCCTCAGTTTCGCGTTCTGAAACATATGCTCCTTGAATTCGCATCGCCTTACTTGCGCCCATTGGCAAGAAGAGACCATCGCCCTGTCCAACTAATTTTTCGGCTCCTGGCGTATCCAAAATAACTCGGGAATCAGCAAGGCTAGAAGTTGCAAATGAAAGTCGTGATGGCACGTTTGCTTTAATTAGACCAGTAACAATGTCAACGCTTGGGCGCTGGGTAGCAATAACTAAGTGAATTCCGGCGGCTCTTGCAAGCTGGGTAATTCGGACAATAGATTCTTCAACTTCGCGGGCTGCAACCATCATTAAATCTGCAAGCTCATCGATTATTACTAATAGATATGGATATGGTTCAAGAACTCGTTCGCTACCTTCAGGAACGGTCAGCTTTCCTGATCTAACTGCTTTGTTGAAATCATCTATATGTCTAAATCCAAAAGCTGATAGATCGTCATAACGCATATCCATTTCGCGAACTACCCAAGCCAGTACGTCAGCAGCCTTCTTTGGATTCGTAATAATTGGTGCGATCAGGTGCGGAATACCTTCATAACTTGTAAGTTCAACGCGCTTTGGATCGATCATCACAAGTCGGACATCATCCGGAGTAGAGCGCATAAGAATGGATACAACCAGTGAATTAATCATCGAAGACTTACCAGCGCCGGTTGCACCAGCAACTAATAAGTGCGGCATCTTTGCCAAGTTTGCACAGATGAAATTGCCTTCGACATCTTTGCCAAGTGCAATAACCATTGGATGTGTGTCGTTACCGGCTACTGAGGATCGAAGCACATCGCCAAGAGCAACTATTTCGCGATCGGTATTAGGGATTTCAATACCTACCGCAGACTTGCCTGGAATAGGTGAAAGAATTCGAACATCACCGCTTGCAACTGCATAAGAAATATTCTTTGAAAGCGCGGTAATCGCCTCAACTTTTACGCCATTTCCAAGTTCAACTTCATATCTTGTAACAGTAGGGCCGCGCATAAAACCAGTAACCCGACATTGAACGCCAAACTGTTCGAAAACTTGAGTCAATGCTGCTACAACAACATCGTTCGCTTTTGATTTAGCCTTTGAAGTTGGACCAGTCTTTAAAAGATCCATTGAAGGTAATTCGTACTTTGCATCACCGGTTAACAACATTTGCTTTGCATGTTTTGGCACGCTTGGTACTGGTGCACTTACTGGCGTTGGATCTCTCGGAATTTCAACGGTGAACTCTTCATCAAAGCTCTCTTCATCAAGCTCTTCATCTTCCTCGTCATGAACAAAACCTTGTACGAGTGGAGTTTCAAATGGTGGCGTATCTGAAATTTCGAATGCCTCTTCGGCGCGGGCTGCGCGGGCATCTGAAACTTTGCCACTTCCCCAATGGAAGATTGCAGCGAGGCGTTGTATTACTTTGGCAACCGGAGTCGCGGTAATTACTAAAATTCCAAAGAATAGGCATATTAGAAGAATTGGGATTGCAAGAATTATTGTTACAAGTGCAACCATCGGAGTCGAGATTGCATAACCAATCCAGCCACCACCATGTCTAATAGCGGTTTGGCCAGTGCCGGTAGATCCATTGATTATGTGCAATAGCCCGGTAATAGATATAAGCAGAACAAATGTTCCGACGATAATGCGGCCCGTGGCTTTCGAATCATCTGGTGCCTTGAATAATCTAAATGCAAAGTAAATAAAGATGAGTGGTGCAAAGAAACCTAAACGGCCAACTAGACCGAAGACTGCTGCATAAATTCCGTGCCCAACAATATTATCTAAACTAAACCAGACACCCGCGGCGCTAATTAAGCCGAGAATAAAAACAAGAAATGCGATGCCATCGCGTTGGTGAGCTGGATCTAGATCCTGGGCGCCACGAAAAATGAATCTGACTGATGAACCGATTGTCTTTGCTATGAAGCGCCAGATTGCACCTATGCCACGTGCAGCGCTGTTGGCTGCCGCAGCTTTCTTACGTGATGCTTTTTTTCTCGCGGCCATAATGGCTAACCTTAAAGCGTTTAATAAAGCCGCTAACTAAGGCGCGCCGTCGTATCGGTTAGACCTCTATGACAACCGGAACAATCATTGGTTTGCGACGATGCTTATCCCCGACCCAACTACCAACTGTTTTTCGAACAACTTGTTGTAATTGGTGAGTTCCGTTAATTCCATTACCGACTGCAGTCGCTAGCGCCTTTTCAATCATTCCCTTTACTTCATTGAAGAGCGCATTATCTTCAGTAAAACCACGGGCATGAATATCTGGGCCAGCAACAATTTTTCCGGTTTGAGATTCAATTACAACTACAACCGAGATGAATCCTTCTTCGCCAAGAATTCGTCGATCCTTTAGCGAGCTTTCGGTTATTTCACCGATGCTCTGTCCATCTACATAAACAAATCCAACCGGTATAGCGCCGGCAACATCGGCATATCCATCAGCCATATCAACAACGATGCCATTTTCGACAACTAAGGTATTTGTGCGTGCAACACCGGTCTTGATTGCAAGTTCAGCATTGGCGCGAAGATGACGCCATTCGCCATGTATCGGCATAACATTCTTAGGTTTAACAATGTTGTAGCAATATAGAAGTTCGCCCGCAGCTGCGTGTCCAGAAACGTGAACCATCGCATTGCCTTTGTGTACGACATTTGCACCAAAACGTGTGAGTTCGTTTATAACACGGTAGACCGGGTTTTCATTTCCGGGAATAAGGGATGAAGCCAGAATTACAGTGTCACCTTTTCCAACTTGAATTTCGTGATCGCCATTGGCCATTCGCGATAGTGCTGCCAAGGGTTCGCCCTGTGAACCAGTACAGATCAAGACAACCTTGTCGCCATAATCTTTTAGATTCTTGGAATCAACAATTAAGTTTGGTGGAATCTGCAGGTACCCAAGATCTTCGGCTAATTTCATATTGCGAACCATGCTTCGTCCAACATAGGCAACTTTGCGACCATGGCTTTCGGCAACATCGATAATCTGTTGAATTCGATGTACATGTGATGCAAATGAGGCAACGATTACACGTCGTTCAGTTTGGCGAATAACTCGATCTAAAACTGGGCTGATATCGCGCTCTGCAGTTGTGAATCCAGGAACATCAGCGTTGGTTGAATCGACCATAAATAAATCAACGCCCTCTTCGCCTAATCTGGCAAAGGTAACGAGGTCAGTAACGCGGCCATCAAGCGGCAATTGATCCATTTTAAAATCGCCAGTTGCTAGAACTAAACCTGCTGGTGTGCGAATCGCAATTGCAAGTGCATCTGGAATCGAGTGATTAACTGCAACGAATTCCAACTCGAATGGTCCAAATTTTTCTTTCATTCCTGCTTTAACTTCAATCATTGGCGCAGTAATGCGACGCTCTTTTAGCTTGGCTTCAGTGAATGCAAGAGTTAATTTAGATCCAACAATTGGGATATCACTTCGTTCGCGAAGTAGATATGGAACGGCGCCAATATGATCTTCGTGGCCATGTGTAAGTGCGACTGCGACCACATCATCTAAGCGCTCACGGATATATTCAAAATCCGGCAAAATTAAATCGATTCCGGGTTGGCTCTCCTCTGGAAAGAGAACTCCACAATCCACTACTAATAACTTGCCTTCGTATTCGAAGACAGTCATGTTGCGACCGATTTCTCCGAGTCCACCAAGTGCGACTATGCGCAGAGTTTTAGGAGCGAGTTTCGATGGATAGGGTAAATCTGGATGCGGATGATTCATTAGTTAAGTGTTACTCCACCTTGTCGTAGGTCCTCCCGCAATTGCGCAATTTGCGCAGCGGTGGCATCGACAAGTGGCAATCTAGTAAATCCGCCAGGTAGGCCCATTTCATTTAGTGCGGCCTTAGTCAATATCGCACCTTGGGTGCGGAAGGTTCCGGTGAATACCGGTAATAAT
>CAEZYV010000019.1_pt1 | contig 8899 bp, 9 predicted proteins | sample 7265771 | NCBI WGS metagenome assembly CAEZYV01 (sample SAMEA6813944, study PRJEB35770) | uncultured Actinomycetes bacterium | biome: Freshwater; feature: Freshwater reservoir; material: water | place: Czech Republic | collected 2017-04-14 | depth 30m m | reverse complement strand
TCCAAGACCAAATAATTCAAATTTTTGCACATGAAAAATAGCCTTTGGTAGGTCGCCAACTTTGGGGACATTTATACCAACTATTACTACGACAATTGAACTTACGATTATTGCCAGAAAGCTTGCAGGTATATGAAATTTTATTTTAAATTTATGAACCAGCTTTGGATATGTGAATTTCACTAGCAAGGTTAAGAAAACTACAAATATCGCAGAGTAATTCAGACCGCTATCTATTGCACCTTTTATTGTCTTCCAGGCAGTTGCAACGGTCCGTCCACCATCAATCGAGGGCGTTGCAAGCGCAGTGGGCATTTGTTGTAGCGCAATTACAATTGCAATCCCAAGTGTGAAGCCCTCCATCACTGGCCAAGGGACTCGATTAATTATTGAACCAGCGTGCAATAAACCTAAAACTAAAGTTAGAAGGCCAGCAAAGAAACCAAGTGGAATAAGGGACTCAACACCATATTTTGTAACGATTGGAACTAAGACAACAGTCATTGCGCCGGTTGGGCCGCTGACTTGGTAATTGGAGCCACCAAATATCGCCGCTATTAGGCCAGCAAATATTGCAGTGATTAATCCAGCAGCCGCGCCTGCTCCGGTAGTTATTCCAAAGGCAAGAGCCAAGGGGAGAGCGACAATTCCGACCGTGATTCCGGCAAGTAAGTCTTTGCGCCAATTAGTGCGAGCACTTTTATAATCAGTGCGATTTGGGAGAAATTCTCTAAGGCGATTCATTTCACTCAAATCTTACTGCCAGATTAAGCAAAGTGGTGTAACTTAAAGTTAATTACGGATTAGGAGTTCTTATGGAAATCATTATCCACGCCAGGAACGCAAATTTGGCAGAAGACTTTAGAGAGATAGCAACCGAGAAACTCAAATCCCTAGATCGTTTTAGTGTAAAAATTGAAAGTTTGAAAGTTGAGATAAAGCACGAACAGAATCCACGCTTTGGAAAGTCCTCTCATGAGGTTTTGCTAACAACAAGTGGCGCAGGACCTTTTATGCGAGCTGAAGGCGCTGGTTTTAATGATGTTGCGGCATTCGATAAGGCAGTCTCTGCCCTTGAATTACAGATTAGAAAAAAACACGAGAAATCTAAAGACATAGGCCATGAAAGTGTGAGGAAGCCAAAATAGAAATTTTTCAATCAATCGGCAATGGGCTTGTAGAAGCTTGGTGGATGTTCTTCCATACCTTCTGGGCGCTGGTTATCGGCTTCACACTTTCTGGCGCGGTCCAAGCATTTGCATCACGCGCAAAGATGAAAGAACAATTAGGGGATGACAGCTTTAAGAGCCTATTCAAAGCATCGCTTTTTGGGGTAATTAGTTCATCATGTTCATATTCTGCAAGTGCTCTTTCTAAGAGCCTCTTCTCTAAGGGAGCAAACTTCACGGCATCGATGGTCTTTATGTTTGCAAGCACGAATCTTGTTATTGAATTAGGACTGGTTCTTTGGATTTTAATGGGCTGGCAATTTGCAGTTGCAGAATTTATTGGTGGCACAATAATGATTTTGCTTCTGAAAATACTTATTCCAAGGTTGGTTCCAGCGCATTTGATCGCAAAATCTCGCGAAAGTTATGAGATGAGTGAGAGCGCTAATTCATCACGCAAGCCAACTTGGCACGATGCAGCTGGATACACAATTGGTGATTTCAAAATGCTTCGCACCGAATTAGTCATTGGGTTTGTAGTAGCGGGCTTGGCCGCCAAATTAGTTCCAGCTTCGTTTTGGAACGCACTCTTTATTTCGGGCCATGGGCTAATTTCAAGTATCGAGAATGCATTTATTGGGCCAGTAATAGCCTTCATAAGCTTTGTATGTTCGGTTGGAAATGTTCCACTTGCAGCAGCGCTCTGGCATGGTGGCATCACCTTTGGCGGGACAATCTCTTTCATCTTTGCTGACTTAATTTCGCTGCCACTTGTACTTATATATCGCAAATATTACGGAACTAAATTGGCGATACGCCTTACCTTGGTTTTCTGGTTGGTCATGAGCCTAAGCGGGCTTATTACCGAGGCTATTTTTAAAGCAATAGGGCAAATTCCAGCGCCATCGCATCAGATGGCACATGCAAATTCAATTGGTTGGAATTACACAACGATCCTCGATTTTATTGCGCTGCTACTTATCATCTGGGTTTATTGGATGTATCGAAATCGCGTGATTGATAGCGAAGATCAAGAGTTTGCTAAAGATTGGGTCTGCGGCATGCAGGTTCGGATTTCAGATGCACCGGCAAGCTACGAACTAAATGGAAAGATGTATTACTTCTGTATGCCGGGATGCAAAGATAGTTTTGCAGATAATCCAGGAAAATTTATTTCGGTGGACAAGTAAAGCCAAATTCGCTTTGAACTGCAGTTGGCACAACCGAACACCCAACTGTTGCTGTTCCAAAATCTACAACTTCCCACTTACCATTAACTGATTTAGCAAAACCATATGCAGGATCTGTTACTGGAAGATAAGGAACGGTCGTAAAAACAATCCATTTTCGATCTACGGTAGATATTCGCTGATTTACGACAGATGCAAAGAAATTGCTTCCGAATTCATCTTGTTTCAATTTAGTAATCTGTGCCGCAACTCCGGCTGGCACCGGCATGCCCTCGTTATAGTTATTAATATCAGGTGCAAACTTTGTCGGATACTGAGCAAGAATTACCCAAGGAATTACGACGCTGCTTAATTCGCCTTCGGCATAATCAGGCCACTTAAGAGTCCAACCAGATTCTGTGGCCATGCCATCCGGTAATCGCTTTGAAATTTGTGCCCTTACTTTTTTGCTCTCCCAATTAACTAATTTGGGATATTTTGATTCAAACTGGGTAATTAGTAATTTAATTCCATCGCGCATTTTTGAATCTTGAGGGCGCTCATTTCCGGTTGGAAGTCCGCAGCCGGTAAGAATAAGTGCGCTTGCCAATAAAGCGATTGCGTATTTGGCGAGCTTCATAAGTCGAAGCGTATCGGGGAAAGGCCGTTTCAATTTGAAATAGTTGAAAGTTCAATTAATATAGGGCTTATAGTTCAATCAATTAGCTATCAAATTTTTTAAGAGGAGTCCTAAATTGCCTGCAGTTACCGTTGCTGACATAACTATTCTTCCAAGAGTTATTGCTGAATCGGGAGCAAGAGCCCGCAGCGTTAAGAGCGTTACAACTGCGCCACAAGGATTTGAAGGTGAAGGATTTCCGGTTCGTCGCGCATTTGCCGGAGTAGATATTGCAGAGCTCGATCCATTTATTCACTTAGATCAGATGGGCGAAGTTGAATATGCGCCAGGTGAACCAAAGGGAACTCCTTGGCACCCACATCGCGGTTTTGAAACCGTTACATACATAATTGATGGCATCTTTGATCACAAAGATAATCATGGCGGCGGCGGAACAATTACAAATGGCGATACGCAATGGATGACTGCAGGTGCGGGAATTTTGCACATTGAAACTCCGCCAGAACATTTAGTAATGAGCGGTGGTCTCTTTCATGGTTTCCAACTCTGGGTAAATTTGCCAGCTGCTAAAAAATGGTCAAAGCCGGCCTATCAAGATCTTCGTGCATCTGATGTGAAACTTCTTGGATCAAGTGATGGTGGAACTTTAATCCGCGTTATTGCTGGCGAAGTTGCTGGGAATATTGGCCCGGGTTCAACTCAGACTCCGATTTCGATTGTGCATGCAACTCTTGCGCCAGGTGCAAAGTTAACTTTGCCTTGGAACAAAAATTACAACGCACTTATTTATACTTTAAATGGCCACGGAAGTGTTGGCGAAGAAGCTCGGCCAGTTCATATGGGGCAACTAGCCGTGATGGGCGAAGGTGACACATTGGTTGTTCAAGCAGATCAAACTCAAGAATCAAGATCACCAGAGATGGATGTATTAATTCTTGGCGGTCTGCCAATCAAAGAACCCGTAGCTTGGATGGGGCCATTTGTAATGAATACCAAAGCCGAAGTTCTAAAGGCCTTTGATGATTTCCAAAAGGGTTTGCTTGGAACTATTCCTGCAGCAGACATCACTGGCGTGCATGGTGCACCACGTGAAGTTGTTGAAGGAAACTAAAGGGCTTTAAGAGCGCTTACAACTTTAGTTAGAGAATCCTTAGCATCACCAAAGAGCAAGGTTGTCTTTGCATCGTATAGAAGATCATTTTCAATACCCGCAAATCCTGGACGCATTGATCGCTTTAGGAAAATAACATTTCCTGCATCTGCAACATCAAGAATTGGCATGCCATAGATAGGGCAACCGGGAGTTGTTTTAGCAGCTGGGTTAACGACATCGTTTGCACCAACAACTAGAACTACATCTGTTTGTGGGAATGTTGGATTGATTTCTTCCATCTCTACAAGTTGTTCGTAAGGAACATTTGCTTCTGCAAGCAGAACGTTCATGTGGCCAGGCATACGACCAGCAACTGGGTGAATTCCATATGCAACTTCAACGCCTTTTGCCGCCAACAGATCTGCAAGTTCGCGAACTGTGTGTTGGGCTTGGGCAACTGCAAGTCCGAAACCAGGAACGATAACAACACGTTGGGCATAGTTAAGAAGAATTGCAACATCATCAGGAGAACCTGATTTAACTGAACGAGCTTCGCCACCTTCTACCAATGCCTGTGGCTTGGCAGTAAATGCACCGAAGAGAGTTCCGAATAATGAGCGACCCATTGCTTCTGCCATTTTGCGAGTCAAGATTGTTCCTGATGCGCCAACAAGAGTTCCTGCAACGATCAATAAAGTTGATTGCAATACATATCCGCTTGCCGCAACTGTTAAACCAGTAAATGCATTTAATAGTGAGATAACAATTGGAACATCGGCGCCACCAACAGGAAGTACGAAGAGCACACCAAATAGAAGTGCAAGCAAGCCCATGACCAGAAGTGGGGTATTTCCGCCAGAGGCGATTGTCCAACCACCTGAAGCTAGAACTCCTGCAAGAGTGGCAGCGATAACGAAGCGACCACCAGGAAACACAACTGGGCGGGTTGTCATTAACTCTTGTAACTTCAAGAAGGTAATTACAGAGCCAGAGAATGATGTTGAACCAACAATCACTGTGAATACGGTCGCAATTAAGTTCGCTGTTGAAGGCTTTCCTTCAGCGCTTAGATTTAGGTATTCAACAATTGCTACAAGTGCTGCAGCACCACCACCGACACCATTAAATAGTGCAACTAATTGTGGCATTTGTGTCATCTGAATCTTACGAGCAGCTGGTACGCCAACTAATACGCCGAAAGCGATAGCGGCAATAATCAAAAGCGTGTTGTGGTGCTCTTTTGATGATGGATCAAAGAAAACGATTACGGTCGCGATCGTTGCACCAAATGCACCAATTAAATTTCCGCGGCGAGCTGTCTTAGGAGCAGATAAGCCTTTGAGCGCCATAACAAATGAAACTGCGACACCTAGACCTAGGAGAGCATAAAGATTTGAATTCATTACTTCTTACCGCCCTTCCCCTTAAACATTTCCAGCATGCGATCGGTTACGACGAATCCGCCGACCATATTTATTGTTGCAAGTACCACTGCAAGAATTGCGAGCGTGGTTTCTAGTGTGTTGGTCGCGCCATCTGCCACGAGGATTGCACCAACCAAGATAATTCCGTGGATTGCATTTGCACCTGACATCAGCGGTGTATGAAGTGTGGTTGAAACCTTTGAAACTACTTCAAAACCTACGAATACCGAAAGTACGAAAATTGTCAGAATTGCCATCGTTGTCATTTCTTGCCCTCCGGTGTGCGACGTGAGCCGCCGTGTGTAAGTGTTGCGGCATCAATAATTTCATCTGAGAAGTCAGGGATTACGTCACCAGTTGGTTTTCCGTCCACGCTCTTGGTCATTAGCAAGAGCAGATTTACAACGTTTCGCGAGAACAACATCGATGCGTGATACGGCAGCTGGCTTGGTACATCTTTGCCGCCCCAAATAACCACGCCATTTGAAGTTGTAAGAGTTTCTCCTGGCTTGCTTCCTTCAACGTTTCCGCCAGTTTCAGCAGCAAGATCAACAATCACTGCGCCTGATCGCATTGCAGAAACCATTTCGCCAGTTACCAATCTTGGCGCTGGTCTTCCTGGAACCGCGGCAGTTGTAATAACAACATCTGCTGCTGCTAAATAAGGAGTAAGAAGTTCACGTTGCTTTGCAGCGCGCTCTTCGGTCATTTCGCGGGCATAACCGCCGGCACCTTCTAGAGCTTCTAGTTCTAGGGTAATAAATTTTGCGCCCATTGATTTAACTTCATCTGCAGAAGATGGTCGAACGTCATACGCACTTACTACAGCGCCAAGACGTTTAGCTGTTGCAATCGCTTGAAGCCCAGCAACACCTGCACCAAGAACAACAACCTGTGCTGGCGTAACTGTGCCGGCGGCTGTCATAAGTAGTGGGAAGAATCTTGGTGAAAGTTCAGCAGCGACTAAAGATGCGCGGTAACCAGCGCACAAAGCTTGTGATGTCAGAGCATCCATAGATTGTGCACGAGAAATTCTTGGAACTAATTCAAGTGAAAGCGCAGTTACGCCAGCACTGGCTGCGGCGTCAATCGAATCTACTGAAGTTGTAGGAGATAGGAAAGAAATTGTTAGCGCCCCTTTTTTCAGGGATTTCATCTGGTCAGGAGTTAATGAAGTAACTGATGCAATGACATCTGCATCATTTATTACATTGCCACTCTTAACTTGGGCGCCCGCTGCGGTGTATTCAGAATCAGGAAAACCAGATGCGGCACCTGCTCCAGATTCAATTACGACCTCGAGGCCAGCTTTTGTTAATTTGGAAATGATGTCTGGAACGAGAGCTACACGTGCTTCGCCAGACCGGATCTCTTTAGCTACGGCTATTCGCATTCGAAAAGATTAGTGCTTAATAAGTGCAATGTCTGCCGGAATTGCCCACCTTTTCCAGCGCTTTCGGCTAATTAGTGGTTGCCCTCAATTTCGCCACGAACCAGGTGGTAAAGAATTGCTTGAATCGTTGTACGACGGTGATACGCCTCACGCCAGATGACTGATTTCGAACCATCAATCACATCAGCCTCTACTTCTTCTCCGCGATGGGCAGGCAAGCAATGCATAAATATTGAATCAGATGCCGTAAGGGACATTAATTTTTTGGTGACCGCGTAAGGGGCAAGTGCCTTTAATTTCTCACTTCGAACTTCTTCAGGATCTCCCATAGACATCCATACATCTGTATAGACGACGCTAGCGTCTTTCACCGCAACTTCAGGATCAGTTAAGACTTCAATCTTGGCACCACTCTTACTTGCAATATTTTGAGCAACTTTAATTGCGGAATCTGACGGTGCCCATTTTCCAGAAGGTGTCGCGACAACAACATGGGCTCCCATAATTGCGCCCATTGTTAACCAGGCATGAGACATATTGTTACCGTCACCAACATATGTAAATTTGCGTCCAGAAATATCTGAACCAAATACTTCGCGGATCGTTAGCCAATCAGCAAGTAGTTGAGTTGGATGGTCGGTATCTGTAAGACCATTCAAAACTGGAATAGTTGAATGTGCACCAAGTTCGTCGACATCAGATTGGGCAAAGGTACGAACAATTAGTGCGCTCGCAAACCCACTTATAATTTTTGCAGTATCTGAAATTGTTTCACCGCGGCCAATTTGTAAATCATCACCACGTAAGAAAATTGGGGTCCCGCCAAGGTGGGCAACAGCTGTTTCGGAAGCAAGTCTGGTCCTGGTGGATGACTTGGTCATATAAATAGCGACAGTTTGGTTTGCTAACGCATCTTTTGATCGAAATGGATTCTTGGCAAATTGCGCAGCGGTATCAAGAATTAAATCGACATCTTTTCGAGAGAGATGTTCGGTGCGCAATAGGTCTTTCATCATTCAATAATACCCAATAACAGAGCTTGCCTCGGTAGAATTTGGAACATGGGAATCTTCACTCGAGCACCTAAATCAGCACCAGGTCTGGGGGATTTACAGCCATTTGCTGATGTATTAGAACGCGAAGATACCCGGCTCTCAAATGAAGATGGCGATCACGAAAGATTTGCGCACTATGTTCGCAAAGAGAAGATTGTCGAATCAGCAGTAACCGGCAAGGCGGTACGTGCGCTTTGTGGCAAGAAGTGGGTTCCGACAAGAGATCCTGAAAAGTTTCCAATCTGCCCGTTATGCAAGAAAATATTTGACGGCTTAAAGAAGGAATGAAAAAGCGAGTCGCAGGGCTATTAATTTTTGGGCTGTTGGCTTTAAATTTTGCAACCACACCAATAGCTAGCGCCGAAGATCGCCAACTACGAAAAATTTTCTCCGGCTGGATGACTGACTACAGCACATATGGCGATACAACTAAAGGGCAGATCCAAGCGATGGATTATGTAGTTGCACATTCGGAAATGTTTGGTCAAATACTTCCATTTTGGTACACGCTAACAAGTGCCACAACAATTAAAGATAAATATGTAACACAAAATTCGATTGATAAAGCTATACCAATTGCTACCTTACAAAGCCTGGGGATAAAAGTAATTCCAACAATTACGGATGGAACCGCAGAAGGTGCTTTATCGAAAATAATGGGCAATGATGCTAGCCGAGCAAATTTAATCAAAACAATTACAGATTTAGTTGCTGCAAATAATTATGATGGAATCGATCTTGATTTCGAAGGTTTTGCCTTTGTAGATAAAATTGCTACTTGGCCAACGATCCAACCTCGTTGGGTTAAATTCATTATCGAACTTTCGACAGCACTGCATGCGCAGAATAAATTATTATCTGTAACAACGCCTTATCTATTGGATCCAGTATCCGGGAAAAAGGGCTATTACTTTTACGCTTGGCCAGAAATTTCTAATTACATTGATCGATTAAAC
>CAEZYV010000018.1_pt1 | contig 9126 bp, 10 predicted proteins | sample 7265771 | NCBI WGS metagenome assembly CAEZYV01 (sample SAMEA6813944, study PRJEB35770) | uncultured Actinomycetes bacterium | biome: Freshwater; feature: Freshwater reservoir; material: water | place: Czech Republic | collected 2017-04-14 | depth 30m m | reverse complement strand
CGCCAGAAGATGCGCAGGCTCCCATCGCGATTACCCACTTTGGTGCTGCCATTTGATCATAAATTTGACGAAGCACTGGAGCCATTTTATTTGAAACGCGTCCAGCAACGATCATTAAATCTGCTTGGCGAGGTGATGCACGAAAAACTTCCATTCCAAAACGAGCTGCGTCATAACGTCCGCCACCAAATGCCATCATCTCAATTGCACAACATGCAAGACCAAAAGTCGCTGGCCAAAGTGAGTTCTTGCGCATGTATCCCGCAAGTTTTTCAACAGATGTAAGTGCGAATCCCGCCGGTAATTTCTCTTCTAGACCCATGGATTTAATCCCATTCCAATCCGCCGCGGCGCCAGACATATGCATATGCAACGAAAACTGTTGCGATGAAAATAAACATTTCTACTAATCCAAATAATCCAAGCTTGTCGAATGTGACTGCCCATGGATATAAGAAAACAATTTCAATATCGAAAACAATAAATAGCATTGCAGTTAAGAAATATTTGACTGGAAAACGTCCGCCGCCTGCTGCTTGAGGTGAAGGTTGAATTCCACATTCATAAGCTTCGACCTTTGCGCGGTTGTAGCGCTTCGGTCCGGTTACAGCCGCAGCAACTACGGAAATTGCTCCGAAGCCAAAGCCAATTGCGCCAATTACCAGGATCGGTACGTATGGGTTCACAATCCGAGAGTCTACGGGTTTAGGCGTTACAGGTCACAATTTTATGAATATGAATATGGCCGATGCGAAGGATGTGTGGCATCAATCACGGTTTGAATTATGGCTTGAAACCCGTATGGATGGCGACGATGCCAAATGTCAGATTTTTCCAATGAACTTTCTCAAAGCCCGCGGTTTTCATAAGAGCGGCAAGACCGGGCTGATTTGGCCAGGCCAAGATTGATTCTGCTAAATAGACATAAGCATCTGGATTTGATGAAACTTTACGGGCAACTACAGGAAGTGCCCGCATCAAATAGCGTAAATAAATTGTTCTAAAAATTTTATTTGTTGGTTGTGAGAATTCGACAACAACCATTCGGCCACCAGGCTTTAAAACTCGAAGTGATTCGCGAAGAGCTTTCAAAGTATCTGATGTGTTGCGAAGTCCAAATGAAATTGTTGTGACATCAAATTCATTATCTTTAAAAGTTAGTGCGAGCGCATCGCCTTGAGTAAATGCTAAATCTGGGTGACGCTTTCGCCCAGCATCTAACATTCCTTTTGAAAAATCTAATGGAATTACATTTGCACCAGCATCGGCAAGTGGTCTGCTAGAAGAACCGGTACCGGCAGCGATATCTAAGATTCGCATTCCAGGTTTAGGATCGATAATCGAAGTTGCAACCTTGCGCCAAGCTTTGGTTCGTCCCAGGCTAAGCAAGTCATTGAGCAAGTCATACCGGCGGGCAACGCCATCAAACATCGCCGAAACTTCGTCTGGCTCTTTGCCTAGATCTGCTCTACTCACGCGTATATTCTCGCGGTAGTAGGCTCCGACCACAAATTAAGGCAGCGCCTAAATTAAATTCATGAGAGGTTTGGCCTATGAATAAAAACATGGTTCAGGTGTCACAGATCAGCCTGCTAAAAACCGCAGTGCTTCCACGCACAACCGCGGTTACTCAAATTTCATTGATTCTTTCGGGAACAGTTTTCCTTGCAGCTATGGCGCAGATTTCCTTTCCAATTCCCGGTTCTCCAGTTCCATTCACTGGTCAAACCCTGGGCGTATTACTTCTCGGAACCGCTTACGGAGCCAGTCTTGGATTTAGCACTATGGCTTTCTATTTATTGATGGGAATCCTTGGCGCCCCAATTTTCGCTTCGGGTTCGCATGGCTTAGAAAGAGTTGTTGGCGCTACTGGTGGATATCTAGTTGGAATGCTGCTCTCTACTCTTGTAATTGGTGCTCTAGCTGGGCGCAAGTGGGATCAAAAAATAAAGACAGTAATTCCTACTATGTTAATTGGAAATGTAATTGTGTTTTCGGTTGGCCTATTTTGGTTACATCAATACACCGGAGAAAGTTGGAGCTGGACCTTTGAAAAAGGATTGACTCCTTTTATCTTAGGCGAACTTCTTAAGATTGCAATTGCTAGTACAACGCTTCCTGTTGTTTGGCGTTTAGTTTCTAAGCGCTAACTAACTTCAAAACTGTGCCAACAAATATAACTACCGAACTTCTCGGTGAGCATCCTGCGCTTAATTTAATTTCGACGGATTCAGAAATTTCAGCAACCTGGCTTCGTGCTGGCGAAGGTTTAATTGGTTTCGGTGAATGGAAGAGCACTAGCGTAAAAGGTGCAAATAGATTTAGTGATGCTAGAAAATGGTGGCACGAACAACTTTCTACGCTAAAGATTCAGAACAATGTTCATGGCAGCGGTACAGGTCCAATTCTCTTTACATCTTTTGCCTTTGATCCATCTGAAGAATCTAAATTGGTTATTCCAAAAGTAATTATTGGATCTAAGGGTGGAAAATCCTGGATCACTTGGATTGGTGATCAAACTCAGCCAGCAATAACCCAATATCTAACCTCGAAACAAGCAGGCGCGGTGAGCTTTGAAACTGGCGCACTCTCTGATGAAGAGTGGAAAAAGCGGGTTGCTAGCGCTGTAACCAAGATTAAGAACGGTGAACTCGAAAAAGTAGTACTTGCACGAGATCTAATTGCCCGTAATAGCGAGAACATCTCGGTCCGTAATTTGATTTCCTTCCTCACAAAAAACTACCCATCAACTTGGGTTTTCCTCGTTTCAAACCTAATTGGTGCAACTCCTGAACTCTTAGTTAGATTGAATAAATCACTTGTAACCTCAAGAATTCTTGCCGGAACCATTCGCAAATCTGGCGACGAGGCTCGGGATCTGGGATTAGCCGCATCACTTGCGAAATCTTCAAAGGATCTTGAAGAGCACGAATACGCGGTTCGCTCGGTTGCTGATGCGCTGGCTCCTTATTGCTCTTCTACAAATGTTCCCGAATCTCCTTTTGTACTTCACTTGGCAAATGTCATGCACCTTGCAACCGATGTAACAGGTGTCTTAAATGATTCTGCAACTCCGATAGATATCTTCGCTCTAATTGCTTCACTTCATCCTTCAGCAGCAGTTTGTGGAACTCCAACACAAATTGCAAACTCAGTCATAGATGAATTAGAAGATATGAACCGTGGAAGATATGCCGGACCTGTTGGTTGGATCGATGCACGTGGAGATGGTGAAATTGGAATTGCGCTGCGCACAGGTCAATTATCTGAAGATTTAAAATCGATGCGAATTTTTAGCGGTTGCGGAATTGTTGCCGGATCAAATCCAGATGATGAACTTGCCGAGAGTCAGGCTAAATTAAGTCCGATGCGAACTGCACTAGAAATTCGAGAATAAGTCTTTCGTAATTCTTCGGCCATTTCACTTCGTTCTGGAACTTCAACGACGACAAAATTTAAACCAGGTTTGTTGTGTGCAATTTCCATTCTTAAATCTGAATCGGACTTAATTTTGCTTACTGGAATTCCAAATCCTGAAATGATTTTTTCCAAATTTTGGTTTTGTGGGGTTCCAAAGATCTCATCGAATCCAGCGACTCCAGCTTGTGGCAACGTTGAGAAAATTCCGCCACCATTGTTATCGATAACAAAAATAGTTAAATCTGAAGTTGGCGGGTTCAAAAGTGCAGTTAAATCATGGAGAAAAGTTAGATCGCCAATCACTGCGAAAGTTCGCGCAAAGTTTGTCGAAATCCCAAAAATCGTAGATAAATTCCCATCGATTCCGGCGAGGCCACGATTTGCAAAAACTTGAATACCATTTCTAGGTTTAGCAAAAGCTTCGATATCTCGAATAGGTCTAGATGAGCCAATGAAGATTGCGCAACCATCTGGAACATTTGCTGCAAGAGTGCCTATTGCTTGGTGTTCTGACCAGATCTGATCTTTTGCGATTTCTGCAGCCGCAATGCGCGAAACTTCTACCCAATCTGAAATCCATGTCGGGTTAAGTGTATTTACCTCAAGCTTTGGTAATTCGAAGAAAACTTGGGTACCAGTTCTTTTGGTATCAATTGTCGAAATGCGCGGATCAATAACATAAGTTTTTTCAGCACTAGCAACATAATTATTTATGCTGCGTGAAAGTGTTGTACGCCCTATTACGATTGCATAGTCTGCCTTTAAATAATTGCGTACTGCTTCATCACTCAAAAATGCACTTGCATGCGCGATGGCGCCTTTGAAAGATAAAGGGTCTTCAGCAATGACAGGGAGGCTGGCAGATTCAATAAATTTTTCAACTTGTGAAGCAGTTAAAGTGCCACGATCATGCCCGATAACTATTACACCATTTCCAGTTACTGCTAAAGATTTTGGGTTTGGAGAAGGCAATTTGGGTGCTACAACATTTAATCCAGATAGCCAATCATTCGAATTGTCAGGAAGAAGCGGTTCATCGAATTGAATATTTAAATGCACTGGACCATCTTCAATTTCAAACTTGGTTCCGGTTATTAAATCAAATGATCGAATATTAGGGAAAATACTTACTTGATCTGTTGTTTGATTGGCGCCAGTCTTGCGTAGGCGTTCTGGTCGATCCGCGGTAATTGCAATCAATTTATTATTTGCGTGCCAAGCTTCAAGCAGCGCAGGGTGGAAATTTGCCACCGCTGTACCACTGGTGCAAATTACCGAAACGTAATTATCCGTTGCTTTGCTTATGCCGAGGGCATAATAAGCAGCACCGCGTTCATCTAATTTAACGTGTAGCTCAATAAGCCCACGGGACTTAGCTTCGTATAAAGCAATTGAAAGTGGCGCATTTCTAGAACCTGGTGAAATTACAAAATCACTAACGCCTTTTTCTATAAGTGTTCGAATTGTTTGGCGAGCTAAATCAGTTGCGTTGCTCATTTAGCCACCTCTCTCCTAACCCAGCTTCCCAGATTTCTTCAATTCGTTCTTGCCACCAAATCCTACGGTCTGTTGTCACTAAATATTTAGCGAGCAGTTTCTCGTCAGGCTCGACTCGATTGACCAAAATAGTGCCATCAATAATTTCAATAGCTGGCGTTACAACATCGCTTTCAAGAAGTGAGAGCGTTGCCAGGCCGCAATCGAAATCCAAATTCTCTTGGCTTGCAGCCAGTGCAAGGCCATGTGAAATTCCGATACCGGTATCTAGGGCGCTGGAAATAACGGCTGGCAAACCAATCTTTTCTATTAATTTATTTGCACGTGTCATACCGCCTGAAGGTGCCCATTTAATAATTGCAACATCGGCATAAGTATTTACATCTTCAAAACCACTTGAGAGCGCTTTTCTAATCGACTCGTCAATTGCAATTTTCATCGGTATCTCTTTTTTAAGTTCCTTTAGATCAGAGATATTTAAAACAGGCTGTTCTATATATTCAAAGACGTTGCCAAACCTTAGGTGATAGTTATAAAGATTTAGAAGTGCGGCTTTCAAATCCCAGCCACCATTTACATCAAGTCGCACCTTAAAGTCTGGGTTAAAATCTAGTGCGGCCTCTACTAATTCTGAATCTTTTTCGAAGTCATCAACTTTAATCTTCACTGTCTTTGCGCCAGGGAATCTATTTAAGATTTCATTAACTCGATTTATTTCTACCTTCGGCAATGTTGCATTTATTCCAATGGCTTTGCGATTTAACATCGGCCAAGGTTTGTATGCACCTTCAAGTGCTGCCCATAGCCAGGCCTCGGCTTCTGCCGAGTTATATTCAATAAAAGGTGCGAATTCGCTCCACCCAGCTGGTCCCCGAAAAAGCGCAGCTTCACGCAAATTAATTCCGCGAAAACTTGTACGAGTTGGTATCGCAACAACAGTTAGATCTTTAAAGATCTCATCCAATTGCCACATTTTTTAATTAAGGACGCTTGGGAAACTTATTGAAATTTGGTTCACGATTCTCTTTAAATGCGTCGCGACCTTCTTGGCCTTCCTCGGTCATATAGAAAAGAAGTGTTGCATCGCCAGCAAGTTGTTGAACACCAGCAAGTCCATCGTCAGCTGCATTTAATCCGGCCTTTAATAATCGAAGTGCCATTGGCGAATGTCGCAACATTTCGCGGCACCAAGAAACTGTTTCTGCTTCGAGTTCTGAAATAGGAACAACGGTATTAACAAGTCCCATTTCAAGTGCTTCTGTTGCATCGTATTGTCGGCACAAGAACCAAATTTCACGAGCCTTCTTCTGGCCAATATGCGCCGCAAGTAAACCTGCGCCGTATCCACCATCAAAAGATCCGACCATAGGACCGGTCTGTCCAAATTTTGCATTGTCGGCTGCGATTGTTAAATCACAAACAACATGCAATACATGTCCACCGCCAACTGCCCAGCCCGCAACCATTGCGACAACTGGTTTTGGCAATCTACGAATTTGGATTTGTAAATCTAAAACATTAAGGCGACCGATTCCTTTTTTAGCAAGCGGATCATTTCCGAGATAGCCATCATCACCGCGTACATTGATATCGCCACCAGAACAGAATGCTTCGGTACCGGCACCAGTAAAAATAATTACTCCGACAGAATCGTCATCGCGTGCAAGTGAAAAGGCTTCTTGTAATTCAAAGAGTGTTTGCGGACGAAATGCATTACGAACTTCTGGGCGGTTGATTGTAATTTTCGCCATGCCTTCAGCAACTTCATAACTGATATCAGTAAATGAATCACCCCCAGTTCCGACCTCCCACTTAGGAATGGTCCGACTGCCAGGTTCGCGCTTAAAAGGTTTGCTCACATTTCCTCCTACAAAATATATGGATAGCCTACGGCTGTCATGAAAACTTCGGTAATTGATCTTGGGCTCACGTGGTCAAATCCACAGCTGATGCAGGCCCTGACTGCCGCATTCAATCAGACCGAGCCAGCCCAAATCATCATTAATACGACCGGTTCAACCGGATTAAATAAGCGGGTTCAACTTTCTAGTAAAGCTCTCTTTATTTCAGCAAAACTTTCTAATGAAATATTAGGAGCATCAAATGGTGATATTTGGTCTTTGCTTCTGCCTACCAATCACATCGCTGGATTAAATGTGCTGGCCCGAGCAATCACGCTTGACAGCGAAATTGTTTCTGTCGAAGGTAAAGCTAAATTCAGTGCAATTGTTCCAACCCAACTGCATAGGGCTTTAAGTGGTGATGCGCAATTATTAAATCATTTACAAAATTGTCAGGCTGTTCTAGTTGGTGGAAGTGCAACGAGTAAAGAACTCTTAGAATCTGCAAAGCAACATAAAATTAATGTAGTAACCACATATGGCATGACAGAAACTTCTGGTGGTTGTGTTTATAACAACGTCGCGCTTCCTGGTGTGGAAGTATCAACAACTGAAGCTGGATTATTAAAGATTAAGGGAGCCGTCCTGGCAGACGGATATGAAAATCAAGAGCAACTATGGGCGGCAAATTTCTCAGATGGCTGGTTCACTACAAACGATCTTGGTGAGGTGCGGGACGGAAAAGTTTTTGTAACTGGTCGCGCAGATGATGTGATTATTTCTGGTGGTGAAAATGTTTCCTTGATCGCAGTTGAGAAGATTTTGCTAGAAAATTTCAAGGGTGTTAAATTCCTTGCAACTTCAATTTCTGATTCTGAATGGGGCCAAAAACTCTGTTTGCTTTCTGACGCAGCCATTGACCAGAATGAAATTTCGGAATTACTTCAAGGCAAACTTGGTAAAGCTAGCGTGCCTAAAGAATTCTTAGCTGTTTCAGAAATTCCAACAATAGGAATCGGTAAGCCTGACCGTGTCAAAGCCAGTCAGTTATTCATAGATAAGCAAAGATAAGTCAATGAAAATTTGGCTTGCAGGAGCACGACCACGCACTCTTCCGGCAGCAATTGCGCCGGTATTAATTGGTACATCTCTAATAAATATTGATGGAGAAGCTATTAACTGGATAAATGCGATGCTGGCGCTATTAGTTGGCTTGTTATTACAAGTTGCAGTTAATTACTCGAATGATTATTCCGATGGAGTTCGTGGAACAGATGAAGTCCGGGTTGGGCCGATTCGCCTGGTTGCCAGTGGCTTAAAAACTCCGAGCCAAGTCAAAAACGCTGCGCTCCTTACATATTTCATCGCATCAATCTGTGGCCTGTTTCTGGCTTTAAGAACATCACCATTGCTAATAATTATTGGGGCGTTCGCAATTCTTGCTGGCTGGAAATATACCGGTGGCAAGAATCCCTATGGATATAACGGTTTTGGTGAGATTTCGGTTTTCATATTCTTTGGTTTAGTAGCAACGATGGGTTCATATTTTGCTCAGTCCGAAAAGATAACTTGGCAGAGCCTCTTACTTTCAATTCCAATGGGCGCACTCTCTTGCACAATTCTTGGTTTAAATAACTTAAGAGATCGACCAAAAGATGAATTGGTTGGTAAGCGAACTCTTGCTGTCAGACTTGGCGATACGAAGGCTCGTTATTTGATTTCTGGGCTACTGCTTCTGGCCTTTTTTACCTCACTTGCAGTTGTGACAATCACACCGTGGGCGTTCCTAGTTCTGCTAACGCTTCCCTTGCAGATTATTTTAATTAAAGGAATTTCAAGCGGCACCAGTGGTTCTGCGCTCATTCCACTTCTGGGCAAGGCTGGCGAATTGCAATTGCTTACATCACTGTTGATAACACTCGCACTATCGATAACAAGGGCTTAAACTTCCACCATGCGCCTCTGGTTAACTCTCATAGTTCTAGCTTTCTCCTTTTACGCCTTCTTTGATTGCGCAAGAACTCCGCAAGAAGAAGTTAAGAAGTTGCCTAAATGGGCCTGGCTCTTATCAATATTTCTTTTCTCAACACTTGCTTCAATCCTCTGGTTTGTTATCGGAAAGCCAAAGCGAAATCCAGGCAATGGTCGCGGCGGACGTGGAAAAATAATTCCACCCGATGATGATCCTGATTTCTTACGTAAACTTTAAAGCTCGCTACTTACCTACAGCCCGCTATATGTATGTCTTCCGGTTCCCCACACATTCACATATACGTAATTAAATAAGAATGTTGAACCTGCAAATAAACATAACCACGCAGCTTTACGCCCACGCCATCCAATAGTTACGCGCGCATGTAGATATGCG
>CAEZYV010000017.1_pt1 | contig 9229 bp, 9 predicted proteins | sample 7265771 | NCBI WGS metagenome assembly CAEZYV01 (sample SAMEA6813944, study PRJEB35770) | uncultured Actinomycetes bacterium | biome: Freshwater; feature: Freshwater reservoir; material: water | place: Czech Republic | collected 2017-04-14 | depth 30m m | reverse complement strand
TCCATTCATTAACCAACTTCCAAACGCAATCTTCTACCCAGGAGATCTAGCTGCTTGGCCAAAGGTTGCAGGAACACTTGCAACTCAGGTTGGTACCGGAGTTATCTACGATGCCAAGGGCGTTCTAGATAAGATCCAAAAGGTTGCAGTAGCTGCAGGTACTAAGTAATTAGTCAGCGGTAAATAGACTGTAATAAGTAGTAATCGAGATAGGGTCTTGGTAGGTTAAAAGCCACCAAGGCCCTATTTCTTAAGTTTTGACCAGAAATTAATTAAGGAGCAATTGAGTTGACTGCAATAAGTTTGGGTGGCAATAAAGTTAAAAAGCGTCGCCCCGCAAACTCAATAATCAGTGCCCTGCCGTGGATAGGTCCGGCTATATTCTTAATTCTTTTAGTAGTAGTTTGGCCAGCGATTGAGTTAATTCGAATCTCGCTTACAAAAATCACATCTGCCGGAGCCCTTGAAGGATTTAACGGGCTTGGAAATTACCGACTTTTATTTGAAAATCCTGATCTAAAGACAATCGCTATTCGCACTGTTATTTGGGTGCTTACCGTTGTTTTCTTAACTGTAATTATTTCGCTGCCACTGGCTCAGTTAATTAATCAGAGCTTTCCTGGCCGCAAGTTTGTGCGCTGGGCAATGATTGTTCCGTGGGCCGCTTCAGTAGTAATGACATCAATTATCTGGAAGTGGATGCTTGAACTTACCTCAGGTGAATTCAATTTAACGTTGCGCCAACTTGGGCTGCAAAATGGGCAACCAGTTGATTGGCTGCGCGATCCACGTTACTCATTCTTTGTATTGATTTGGGTTGCAGTCTTCGTTTCGATCCCCTTCACGACTTTCGTAATCTTGGCTGGTCTGCAATCTATTCCGCATGACATCGTCGAAGCTGCACAAGTAGATGGTGCATCTTCTTGGCAGATATATCGCGGAATTAAATTTCCGCTTCTGCGTAACTCATTATTAATTGCGACGATAATCAACTTAATTAACGTCTTCAACTCTTTCCCGATTATCTGGGCGCTGACCCGCGGCGGACCGGGATATAACACCGATACAACAACGACTTTTGCCTACAAGATGGCCTTTGTGGAATACAACATGGGACCTTCAACCGCCCTTGGAGTTATCAACTTTGGCTTCATTATGTTGATTGTGCTGATTTATCTGCGCGTCACCAAAGCGACTCGAGATCAAGCATGAGTAGAAAAATAAAGAAGGATAAAGTGAAATTTGTTTGGACGCCTAAGAAGGCAGCCACTGCAATAAGTGCGTACATGGTTGGAATCTTCTTTATCTATCCCTATATAAATATGCTGCTTACTTCACTGAAGCCGCATGGCGAACTTTATGCAAATCCAACAAAGCGGCTTCCTAAATCTTGGCAGTTCGATAACTACATCGATGTCTGGTCAAAGGCACCGATCGCAGATTTCTTAACAGCAAGTATTGTGGTTTCAATCTGTGCAACGCTTCTGGTTTTAATTGTTTCGGTGCCGGCCGCTTATTACGTTGCACGTAATCGATTCAAGGGGCGCTCAGCATTCTTATTGCTTGTACTTGCAACCCAGATGTTTTCACCAACCGCTTTGATCATCGGTATTTTCCGTGAAGTTAAATTCTTCGGTCTTTTAGATACTTGGCCAGCGCTGATTGTTGTTAATGCTGGATTCAACCTGGCCTTTGCAGTTTGGCTGCTCTCTGGTTTCTTTGCCAGCGTTCCAGTTGAAATCGAGGAAGCTGCAATGGTGGATGGTTGCACCAGATTCCAGGCACTTCGCCGAATTGTTCTACCCGTAACTCTGCCCGGCCTTGTGACCGCGGTTATCTTTACATTTGTTGCAACTTGGAATGAATTCACTGTGGCACTTACCGTTATGAGCTCGCCGGCACGTCAGCCAATTTCGACAGGTATTACAACATTCGTAGGGCAATATGACGTTGCCTGGGAATATTTATTCACAACAACTGCGATCGCAATTATTCCGGTTGTAATTCTCTTCATCAGTATTGAAAAATACTTGGTGGGTGGATTAACAGCAGGCAGCGTTAAGTAAGTTAACGATGCGCGCCAACGCGTTTACCTTTCCATATACGTTTTTCAGAGAAGGCGCTGAACAGGTACTTGCCGAGCTTGCGAATTCAGGTTTTACCGGCATAAATCTGGCACTTAATTATCATGGTTCTCGGGATTTTCTCTTGCGCCAAGGTCCACAACTTGAATACTTGGCAGATGGTTTTCATTATTACCTGCCAGATGAAAATAAATATGCCCTTGATTCGATAAAGCCCGCAGCCGCCGATCATTTACTAGATAACAAGATGCTTGAAGGCGTTATGGCCGCAGCAAAGAGCGTTGGCATGGAGATAAATGCCTGGGCCGTTTTCATGCATAACTCTGGCGTTGGGGTCATCGAACCAAGTGCATGTGTAGAGAACGCTTTGGATAATCGCTTCTTATCCGAACTCTGTCCATCAAATCCACGCGTTGCTAAATATGCATATGGCTTAGTTGCTGATTTAAGTTCGCGCGGAATTACATCAATTGCTATGGAATCTATGCACTGGCATGGGGCAAGACATGGCGAACACCACGAACGATTCTTTATGGAGCTAAGTGCGACAACTGAATTCTTGATTTCACTCTGCTTCTGCAAATCATGTATCGCGAATTTTGATGCAACCGGCGCAGATGGCGCAGCCCTTAAAGCGAAGGTGGCATCTGCACTTCAACCATTCTTGACCGATAAAGATCCTTGGTTAGGTGCCGAAGTTACTAAGGCTGGTTTGGCAAAAATTTTGGGCGATGACATCCTGAAATATTTAAGTGTGCGTGAAGCGACTCTTGCCGACGTATATGCAGAAATATTTAGAATTGCATCGGCGGCTGGTGTGCAAGTTTCATATGTTGATCAGTCAACTCTCTTGGATATGAATACAACTAATCCCCTAGATTTAAGTTGGTTAGTTGGTATCGACCCAGAACTTATTAAGAAGAGCCTTACCGCTTTCGAACCACTGGTTTATCGAAAGAGCGCCGATGAAGTAGCTGCGATTTTTAAACATTATAAAGAGCGCTTAGATATGCGGCTGAAGCCAATCTTGCGCCCAACATTTCCGGATAACACTGATGAGCAAACTTTGAAAGAGAAGGTCGCGGCTTTAACCAAATTAGGTGCTACAGATATTGATTTCTACCTACTTGATACCTGGCGGCCACGCGATTTAACTTGGGTTGCAAACGCTTTAGCTAATTAGCTCTTCCTCTAACTGAACGGCCAGGCAATTCACTTGTGCGCTTGCCACCATCTAAAGTTTTAATTCCGCTAATCCAAACACTTTCAAAACCAGCTGCTGGCAATCTTGGTTCTTCATAAGTTGCACGATCTTTGACAGTTGCCGCATCAAAAAGGGTTAGGTCTGCGATAAAACCAGGACGAATTAAACCGCGATCTTTAAGCGAGAGGCGCTTGGCTGGGCGACCAGTCATTCGATTGATTGCACCTTCCATTGTCAGAATTTTCTCTTCGCGGGCGTAAACACCAAGGTATCGTGCAAAGGTTCCGTAGCCACGTGGATGTGGGCGATTTCCGGTCAAGATGCCATCGGTACCAACCATATGTTTTGAATGTTGCATGATTGCGCGAACATTTGGTTCGTATCCCGAATGCAGGATGCAAGAAATTTTGAAATCTTCGTCAACGATTAGATCAAGATAGAACTCAACTGGCTCTTTGCCTTGCGCCTTTGCAGCTTCAATCAAGTAAACCCCAACATATTTCTCATTATGTTTTTGAGTTACACCGGCAATAACTATGCAGGACCAATTTACAACGCCACCTTGATTGCCATCGGATCCTGTGACATTTAGATTATTAATAATTTTTAAGCGATTCTGCGGATCAATAATTCGTGATCGCATCGCCTCTTTGCTGCCAGCTTGGCACCATGATGGAAGCAGCGCATGCAAGTAAGTAGAACCTGCTAAGTATGGATATGTATCCAAAGTTACATCGATGCCATCAGCTTCGGCCTTTGCTAATTTTTCAAATAGTAAATCAGTCTTGTCGTGAAACTTAGGGGCGCTCATGTGGCAGTGCGTAAGGTTTAGCGCGCACTTTGAAGAGCGGCTAATTTCAATACATTCATCAACTGCATCGAGAAAATCTGCACCGTAATTTCGGTGATGTGGTGAATAGAAACCGCCATATTTTGCGACTACAGCCGCAAGCTTTGAAATCTCTTCATTGCTGGCATACATCGCTGGAACATAGGTCAGGCCACCAGACATTCCGACTGCTCCTTGGCGCATACCTTCATCTACTAAAGCGAGTTGGTGTTTCAATTGATCAGGATTTGCATCGCCTGGTTCATTTCCGCAGGCCAACATTCGAACATTGCCATGTGGAATTAGATAAGCAACATTGACTGCAGCACCGCGATCAACGACATTTAAATAATCTCCGACTGATCTAAATTTCCAATCGATACCTGCAGGATCTGCGTTCCAGCCAAATAATTGATCGCGCAAGATTGCAAGAGTTGTGTCATCAGATGGCACATAACTCAAGCCATCTTGGCCTACAACTTCAAGGGTTACGCCTTGCGTAACTTTGGCTAAATGTTCGTGATCTGAAATAACTGCAAGATCAGAGTGAGCATGCATATCGATAAAGCCTGGGCTCAGAGTTAGGTCTGTGGCATCAACAATTTTGCCGCGTTCATTTCCCTTAATAACTTTGCCGACTTCAGCAATCTTTCCCTCGACAACAATTACATCGTTTTTAACACCCGCAGAACCAGAGCCATCAATAATTGTGGCACCACGAACTGTAAAAGTGTTATCGGCCATTTTTAATCAGAACCTTCAACCAGTGGATACATCGGTGAATAACCCGCAAGTAATCCGCCATCAACAACGAATTCGGTTCCGGTCATCCAAGCAGATTGATCAGATGCTAAGAATAGAACTGCTGCTGCAATATCTGAAGGCTTACCAACGCGACGAAGTGGATACCATGTCTTTAACTTCTCGAAAATTTGTGGGTTGCGATCGATGCGCTCTTGCCAAGCGTCAGTTGCAACTGTGCCCGGAACCAAAGTATTGCAACGAACGCCATCTGGGCCATATCGCACTGCAACTGTTCTTGTAAGTGCATGAACTGCAGCTTTTGAAGCGGAGTAAGCATCGCTTCCAATCATCATCTTGGAATTAACAGTTCCGACATTGATTATGCTTCCGAAACCATTTTTGATCATGTCCGGCAATAAGGTGCGGATACATAGAAAGGGTGCGGTTGTATTCACTTTTAGCGTCTGATTCCAAATTTCTAGTGAAGTATCAAGCAGATCACTTGGATCATGGAACATCGCGTTATTTACTAATACTTCGATTTTTCCGAACTTCTTAGTTACTTGCGCAAAAGTAGAAATAACTGCTGCTTCATCACATAGATCTACCTGATACCCAGTGACATCGCCGCCGGTCTTACTTATAAGCGCAACGGTGTCATCTAAGTTCTTCTGATCTAATTCCAGGATTGCAACTTTCATCTTTGCAGCAGCTGCTGCGGTAGCCATTTCTCGGCCAATGCCACGGCCGCCACCAGTAATTACGATGGTGCGACCGGCAAGTTCTGCTGCAAATTGATAAGTCATTTTAAAGTGCAACCACGAAATCGATTTCAACCAAGATGTTGATTAGATCTGAACCAACAGTTGTACGAACTGGGAATGGTGCAGTTAGAAATTCACGGTAAACCTTGTCGTATTCTGCAAAATCAGCAACGCAATTTTGAAGATGCGCTGTTGTCTTAACTACTTGGCTGAAATCAGCGCCAACTTCATCAAGAATTGCCTTTAGGTTTATAAGAGTCTGACGGGTTTGTGGACCAACGCCGCCTTCAACAATTTTGCCGGTAGCTGGATCAACTGGACCCATTCCGCAGGTATATAGAAAACCATTTGCAATAACACCGTGTGAATATGAACCACCTGGTGCTGGTGCGCCTTTTGCAGTTACGTGCTTGATTGTTGAGTTAGTCATTATGACCTTTCCTGTCGTCTTATATCTCTAGTTTGGAAGTGGGTTAAAAAAAGGTATGAACCAAATCTATTACATCGTAATCATCATTAACTAATGGCAGCAGGCGCCATTTATCAAAGTTGGTGCATGGGTGAGATATTCCGCAGCCGACAATATCTCCGACTTCAACCGATCCCGGAGTTATCTTCATAAATGCATGCTGGTCATTTAACTTCTCGATTTTGGCCACAAATGGTCTGGCTTTGCCAGTGAATTTTGAGATCGGAAGTGGTTCATCTAAATCATTTCCGGCATCGCGCTTTCCGAAGTTAAGGATGGCTAAATCTGGTTCAGGAATGCTCAAAACCCGTGCCCAAAGTTCTAGCGCTGGGTAAAAGCGCTGTGCATCGGGTGACCCCATGAATGGATATAAATCTTCGTAATGAACATGGTCGTGACTTACATATCCACCACTTCGCAAAATGCGATGGGCATCGCCTTCATACTTAGCAAACTCTTCGGCTACATAATCGAAGAACGAACTTCCACCGGCCGAAATAATTATTTTATCTTCGCGAATATATGGTGCTGTAATTCTTGCTGCTGCAACTATGTGCCGCAGAAATACTCGTAACTTTTCGATACCCTCGCCAGCGCGATCACCGCCGGGAACCGCACCTTCGAAACCTGAAACTCCGCGAACAAAGATTCGCTTATCTTCGGCAATCTTGGCCAGAATAGTTTTAAGTAATTCTAAATCGCGAATACCTGCTCGCCCACCAACGGCACCGATTTCCATAAAAACATTTAGTTTGGCATTGGCAGTATTTTCAATCGCTTTCTGGGCAATTTCTAAACCGGCAAGAGAATCAATATAGAAAATTATGTCGCCACTACCGCTGCCATTTATTCTGGCAATTTCGGCTATTGATGTTGGCTCCATAACTTCATTGCCAATAATCAACCTGGTAAAACCAGAGTTAAGCATGATTGAAGCTTGGTTAAAGTTTGCAACCGTAAGGCCCCAAGCACCGGCATCAATCTGTCGCTTCGCAATTTGCGGTGACATCGGAGTCTTAACATGTGGGGCTAATTCAAAGCCAAGAGATTTGCAGTAATCGGCCATCCGCTTGATGTTGTGATCAAGTGCGCTATCGCGAAGAACCATGATTGGAAATTGGAAACCAGCAGTGAACAAATTTGGCTTAGTCGCTAGAAAATCGCGGATGCTCTTGCCTTGGGCCGCGATTGGCATTCCCTTGTGGAATATCGAGATGGAATCTGCTTGAAGCACGTGCTCACGCTACCAAGTACTGAGGCTGTGCGCTAGGAAAGTTTTCACTTTCATGCGAAAATATGACGTGAATCAAATCGGGACAATTATGCAATCAGAGATTGCCGAGATTCCTTCAGTATTTACAAAATTAATTGATACCGCAGACCAATTTTCTGCCCTGGCAAACCTGCTTAAAAGCAACGAGATTCAATCGGTATTGGTCTTGGCTCGGGGTACTTCAGATAATGCCGCCCACTTCTTAAAGTATTTAATTGAGACCCAACTTGGTTTACCGGTCGGCCTGACATCACCATCATCGGTGACTATTTATCACTCAAAATTACACTTCGAAAAAACCCTTGTTGTGGCTATCAGCCAGAGTGGGCAATCAACTGATTTAGTTGAATATGCAACCGCAGCGAAATCTGCAGGTGCCAAGATTATTTCAATCACTAACGATGGCGCATCGCCACTAGCCAAATTGGCAGATCACCATTTGGATTTAATGGCAGGTCGCGAAATAGCAGTTGCTGCCACAAAGAGCTATGCCGCGCAATTACTCGGCTGTCTACTACTAGTAAATGCCTGGAGTTCTACGCTTTCTAATTACAAATCAGTAGTCGAGGCAAGTAAAACTTTATTATCAGATGCAAATTCAATTACAACAGCAGTCGCTAATTGCGATCGCGCAAATGAAATAGTTGTTCTTGGACGTGGTTTCTCTTATCCAAATGCTCGTGAAGCAGCGCTAAAGATTCAGGAGACCAGCAAGATTTCAGTTCAAGGTTTATCAATTGCTGATTACATGCATGGTCCGATTTCAGCTCTTACAAGTTCGACTCAAGTTTTTATCATGGCCCCAAATGGCATGCCCCTTGATTCACTAAAGGGCGATCTAGAAAAGATTCGCGCCAAATCACCAAAGATTTTCTGGTTCGGAACCGGTGAACTAGCTGTTGCTGGTGAAACGGTAATCCCGGGCGCAAAATGTGAAAATGAAATTTATGCCAGCGTGGTCGACGCAATAATCTTGCAATCATTTGCACTGGAATTTGCCCGTAAGAATAAGTTAGATCCGGATAGTCCAGCCGGACTAAGTAAGGTAACCCTGACTCGCTAATGCTAGATAACGTAATTTTTTTTGACGGAGGCGGCTCTGGAATTCGAGCTAAATCTGCAACGAATAGTGGCAGTGCAATTTCCAAGAATTATCCAGGCTTCTCCCCTGGCGAACTTCCACTTGTCGATTACTTAGCAAACTTAATCATTGATTTTGCCGCGCAAGTAGGCGGTTCTATTGATCGCGCAGTCCTGGCCGTGGCCACACTTCCGGCAGATGATAAACAGTATGGCGACATTGCTAAATTAGTTCTGGCTTCATCGCAAGTAAAAGAACTTTGGATCTGCAGTGATTCAGTAAGTGCATGCGCCGCAGCGGTTGAAAAAGATGGAGTCGTAATTGCAGCAGGTACCGGAATCACCGCACTTGCAGTTGGTAAGAATCGCACAATGGCACATTCACTTGCCGGTGATGGTTTCTTAGTCGGAGATGAAGCAAGTGCATATTGGATTGGAAAGATGGCGTTAAATTCTGCGCTTCGGGCACGCGACGGACGTGGTGGAGATTCAAAGTTATTGGAAGTTGCATGCAAGCACTTTGGTGCCGAGCCTTACCAACTTACTCATACTGTTCACCAACTAGAACGTCCAGTGCATGCAATTGCCTCATTTGCCAAGGTTGTAAGCGAACTCGCAGATGCCGGCAATGCAACTGCACATGCAATTTTAGATGCCGCAGCCGATGAGGTCGTTCTACTTGCTACTACCGCAAAACGCGAATGCGACGGCGGAGCAGATTTTCAGGTTGCCCTTATTGGCGGTGTACTTGCCCCAGATAATTTAGTAACTAAGTTAGTGGC
>CAEZYV010000016.1_pt1 | contig 9264 bp, 9 predicted proteins | sample 7265771 | NCBI WGS metagenome assembly CAEZYV01 (sample SAMEA6813944, study PRJEB35770) | uncultured Actinomycetes bacterium | biome: Freshwater; feature: Freshwater reservoir; material: water | place: Czech Republic | collected 2017-04-14 | depth 30m m | reverse complement strand
TCGCCGCCTTCACGACTTAATTCTTTTCCATTAACGAAAATTGTCGGAGTTGAATTCACATTTTTAACTGCCGCATAAGACGATACAGATTCGGTCCAGAGCGCGTAATTTCCACCAGTCACACAGTTTTGGAACTTCATTGATGTGAGGCCGATTTTATTTCCTAATGAGATCATGAACTCTTTTGTCCATTTTCCAGAATTCTCTGTTGCTGCCTGATTTTGATAGAGAATTTCGTGCATATCGACGAATTTATTTTCATCCATGGCACATGCAGCAGCATTAGCTGCAATTATCGATTCATTAAAGCCAAGACTTGAGCGCTCACCAATAAAAGTCAGTGGGTGGTAAACAACTTTGGCCTTCTTTTCTGCAATTATCTTCTTTACATATTCATTGTTAATTGCCTCGAAATCGCGGCATGCAGGACACTGGAAATCTTCCCAAATATCAATTTGTGGTTTTACGCCAGGATTGAAAACTAGACCTGATCCATCAGCTTTGGAGATTGAAGCTGGTGTAAGCGCATTCTGGGTTGGTTTCTTATCTAAGTAGATAAAGATTCCGGTAATCGCAAGAACAAAGACAATCATTCCAATAACAATTGCGCGTAAACCTTTATCACCTGAATTATTTGCAGCCATCGATCTCTCCTATTTCGCGCTAATGATTTGAACTAATGCCTTATTTGTCTAAGCCTAATTTACCCTGCGGGAAGCGATATAAATAACCGCCGAGCAGCGCCAGGACAATATCTCTTGCGATTTCTAATGTGTAGTTCCACACGGGAAGTTCCTGAGAGTCGATCAAGCCACCTTTTCCAAAGCAGCCACAATCAAGGGAGATTCCTCGAAGCCATGCCTGCGAAATCGCAATGATAAATACGATCATCAAAGCAGAACCAAGAATCGCCATATACCGAACCCAAATTCCAACAATTAAAAATATGCCAATCCCAACCTCAAAGAATGGCAGTACGAAACCTAAAAGGTTTGCCAGATCTACAGGAAGAACTTGATATGCCCGAACTGAAGTCGCCGAGCCATATGGATCTGTAACTTTCAGACCACCTGCAACTACAAGCACGCCACCGAGAATTATTCGCGAAGCGAAGGTAAGCCAAGGCTGATATCTCTTAATGAAATTCAAGTTCATAGTGTTCATAGAGTTCATATCGTTGGGTCAATCCCCTCATTAAGCGCGCTCCAAGAATTTTCGGGTTTGCGATCATATTTTTTTGAAATTCCTCGCCGTGACATTCGAACAATTAAATATCCAATTACCAGCAATGAAACAATTAAAGCCAAAATTTCAATCATGCTAATTCAATCTGATTATGGAAACAGCTACGTTCTCCGGTGTGACAGGCAGATCCAATCTGTAATACCTGCAGCAATATGGCATCGCTGTCGCAGTCATAACTTATTGCTTTAACTTCTTGAAAATGTCCAGATGTTTCGCCCTTCAACCAGATTTCATTTCTACTTCGACTCCAATAGGTTGCCTGTTTTGTTTTCAACGTCTTTGTCATCGCCTCTAAATTCATCCATGCAATCATCAAAACTTCTTTATTTTCAAAATCTTGAGCGATGGCTGCAATCAATTCTCCCGCAGCTAGGCGGTTCGCGATTGAATCTGGAAGCTTGAGCACAGACCTATTCTCCCCTATTTAGCGCGAAGTGCGTATTGGAAATCCCCGTAGTGCCAGATCTTTCTTCACATCAGAAATAGTCAATTCACCAAAGTGAAAGACACTCGCGGCCAAGACTGCATCCGCCCCCGCATTAATTGCATCACCAAAATCTGAAATTCGCCCGGCTCCTCCACTGGCGATAACCGGAACACTTGAGATCGCGCGAACTGCCTTGAGCATTTCCAAATCGAACCCAGCCTTAGTTCCATCTGCATCCATCGAATTAAGAAGAATCTCACCGATTCCACGAGAAATTCCCGCCTCGATCCATTCAAGTGCATCGAGCCCAGAACTTTCGCGGCCACCATGAGTTGTCACTTCAAACCCAGATTTAGTCTCCGCTCTTCTAGCATCGACCGAAAGAACTAAAACTTGGTTGCCGAAGCGATCTGCAATTTCGTTAATTAATTCTGGACGCGCAATTGCTGCAGTATTGATTGAAACTTTATCTGCCCCTGCACGGAGTAATTCATTAACGCTATTGGCACTTCGAATTCCACCACCAACAGTTAGTGGGATAAAAACTTGTTCTGCTGTGCGTCTTACAATTTCAAGAGTTGTCGCCCGCTCTTCAACACTCGCTGATATATCTAAGAAAGTTAATTCATCCGCGCCTTCGCGATCATATTTCTTCGCTAATTCAACCGGATCTCCTGCATCAACTAAATCTCTGAAGTTGACGCCCTTCACTACTCGCCCACCAGCAACATCAAGGCAAGGAATTATTCGCTTTGCAAGAGTCATTTGCCAGCAATTTCCAAAGCTTCTTCTAGCGTGAAAGCTCCGGTGTAAAGCGCCTTCCCAACAATTGCACCTTCGATTCCAATGGGAGTCAGATCTCTAAGATCAATTAAATCTTGCAGCGTTGAAACGCCACCACTTGCAACAACTGGCGTATTAGTTGCAGCACAAACTTCTCTTAGTAACTGCAGATTTGGTCCGGTTAAAGTTCCATCCTTGGCAACATCTGTAACTATGTATCTGGTGCAACCGTAGGAATCTAACTTTGCGATCATTTCAAATAAATCTCCACCTTCTCGGGTCCAACCACGTGCCGCGAGTGTGTGTCCTCGAACATCTAATCCGACTGCAATTCTTGGACCATGTTGTGAAATAACTTTTCCGGTCCATTCTGGATCTTCGATCGCAGCGGTACCGAGATTTACTCTGGTGCAGCCAGTCGAAAGTGCGCGATTTAAAGATTCGTCATCGCGAATTCCGCCAGACATTTCAACCTTGATATCGACGCTAGCAATTACATCGCGCAATAATTCAAAATTGCTTCCGATTCCGAATGCAGCATCAAGATCTACTAAGTGAATCCACTCTGCCGCCTTGGATACGAAATCGCGAGCAACATCAAGTGGAGCGCCATATTGGCTCTCTTGAGAAAGTTCGCCTTGAACCAAGCGGACTGCGCGACCTGCCTTAACGTCAATCGCTGGAAGTAGTTCTAACCGATTCTTACTCACAATAATGCCACCCAATTTGAAATTAGTTTTGCTCCTGCTTCCCCACTCTTCTCGGGGTGAAACTGGGTTGCTACAACGTTCTCGAACTCAACTGCAGCCAGAAAATCCTCGCCATAATTAGCAATTGTATTTACTGCGCCATCTATTTTTTCTTTGGCTGCGTAAGAGTGTACGAAGTAAAAAGAATCGGCGGCCACTGTTTCAAACAATTTAGAATTTGAAGGCGCACTTACGGTATTCCAGCCCATGTGTGGAAGCACAGGCGCAGTAATTTCTTCTATGTTCCCCGGAAGAATTCCCAGCCCTAAACTTTTCTGTTTTTCGGTGCTGCTTTGAAAAAGAATTTGCATCCCAACGCAGATTCCAAATATTGCCTTACCTTTCGCCATGCGAGTGTTAATTATTTCATCGCCGCCCACGCTCTTTAATTGATCCATGCATGCAGCAAATGCACCAACTCCGGGCACGACTAAACCTGCAGCCTCGATGCATGTCTTGGGATCACTTGAGACAATTACATTTAAATCCGCAAGCTGGAATGCACGTTCTGCGGAACGTAGATTTCCAGATCCATAATCAAGAATTGCGATCAAAGAACGCCCTTAGTTGATGGGATACCAGTTACTCGATTGTCAATTGCGCAGGCTTCGCGCAGCGCTCTTGCTACCGCTTTGAATTGTGCTTCAAATACGTGGTGCGCATTTCTTCCTTCTAATACGCGAACGTGCAATGCGATTCTGGCTTCGGCGACAATGGATTCCCAAATATGTCGTCCAAGAGTTGTATCAAAAGTTCCAATCAGCTCGACTATTTCAGGCTGTCTATGAACCAAATATGGTCGTCCAGATAGATCGACTGCTGCTTGTACTAACACTTCATCTAGCGGAACCATGGCATCACCGAAACGGCGAATTCCAGCTTTATCTCCAAGCGCTTCACGAAGCGCTTGACCAAATGCAAGTGAAGTATCTTCAACAGTATGGTGCGAATCGACATCAACATCGCCTTTAGTTTTAACAGTCAAATCAAAACCGGCATGCTTTCCGAGTTGCGAGAGCATGTGGTCGAAGAAAGGAACTCCGGTGTCGATATCAATCGCACCTGAACCATCGAGATTGATTTTTACATCAACGCTTGATTCCTTAGTTGCTCGTACAACATGGGCTGTTCTCATTTTTCTCCCTCGATACCGTTATCGTTCAGTGAAGCGATAGCTAATTATGGCTTAAGTGCCGCGATAGCTGCTAAAAATTTCTCGTTCTCTGCCGCAAGTCCAATAGTTACTCGTAGATAGCCTGCAAGTCCGACATCTCTAACTAGAACTCCAGAATCAACCAGAGATTTCCAGGCAATTGCCGATTCCTCGGTGAAGCCCTTAAACAATAAGAAATTGGCGCTGCTCGGTACGACCGCAAAGCCCATTTTTTCGAGTTCACTTGCAACTCGAGATCTCTCGGCGATTAGCGCATCTACTTCGGCGAGCAAAATATCTGAATTATTCAATGCAACTAAGGCCAGGCCCTGAGTTGCTGAACTTAAGTGATACGGCAATCTTGTAATTAACATCGCATCAATCAAGGCTGGATCAGCGACCGCGTAGCCAACTCTGGCTCCTGCAAATGCAAATGCCTTGCTCATGGTTCGCACAACAACAACATTTGGATACTTGGAAATCAAAGTTACAGCAGAAATTTCATCGGAGAATTCGGCATAAGCCTCATCAACAATTAGCAGGCCATTAATTGATCGAGTTGCTTCTGCTAGCTCTTGCAACTGCGCAAAAGGCGTAGCGGAACCACTTGGATTGTTTGGGGTCGTGACAAAAATAAGACCTGGTTTAGCTTGCAGAATTTGAGATTTCGCAGCAGCTAAATCGAGATTGAATTCGCTATCCCGATTTTCAGACTTCCAACTGGTACCGGTTGCCTTGGCAATGAGTGGATGTACCGAATACGACGGGATGAAACCCAGGGCTCCTCGCCCACCGCAGGCAAGCATGATTGTCTGCAAAATTTCATTGCTGCCATTTGCTGCCCAAATATTCTTTGCTGAAAAATTACTTTGTGAACTGGTATTTATATATTCGGCTAGTGCGCTACGCAATTTATTTGCGTCTCGATCTGGATAGCGATTTAAATTAGTCAAGATTTCAGGGAGCGTTTGCAGCATTTCTTCAACTAAAGCCGCTGGCAAGGAATAGGGATTCTCGTTTGTGTTCAACGCGGTGACATCAATCATTTGTGGCGCGCCATAAGGTTTTAGATCAGATAATTCTGATCGAATCGGTAACCATTCTGGCCAGGAATTAGCTTGAAGATTCATAACTTGCCCTCTTCAAATCGTGCACTCATAGCTTCGCCATGTGCCGGCAAATCTTCAGAATTAGCCAGAGTAATTACATTTGGCGAAATATCTCTAAAGGCAGCTTCGTTATATTCGATAAAACTCATACCTTTTAGAAAAGTTTGAACCGAAAGCCCGCTCGAATGGCACGCGCATCCCCCGGTTGGTAAAACGTGATTTGATCCAGCCGAATAATCTCCGAGTGAGACAGGCGTAAATCTTCCGATGAATACTGCGCCAGCATTTCGAATTTTCGCCGCATCACTTCGTGCATTTGCCGTTTGAATCTCTAAATGTTCAGCCCCATATGCATTTACTACGTCTAGGCCCTGCGAAATTGAATCAACCAGAACAATTGCTGATTGTTTTCCGCGCAGCGCCGCCCGGATGCGCTCTTGGTGTTTAGTTTTTGAAACACGTACCTCTAATTCAGTTTCCACTGCCTGCGCTAATTCTGCAGAGTCGGTTACCAAAATTGCCGCAGCGATTACATCGTGTTCGGCCTGGCTAATTAAATCTGCAGCAACTTCACCAGCTATTGCAGTCTTATCTGCGAGAACTGCAACTTCGGTAGGTCCGGCTTCAGAATCAATACCAATTTTTCCACGTAGCGCACGCTTTGCCGCTGCAACATAAATATTTCCCGGCCCGGTAACTAAATCTACGGCTTCGCACACATCTTCGACGCCATAAGCAAACATCGCAATTGCCTGCGCACCACCAATTGAATAAACCTCAGTTATCCCAAGCAAGGCACAAGCAGCGAGAATAGTTTTATTTGGCAAGCCACCGTTGTCGCTCTGAGGCGGTGAGGCAATCGCAATATTTGGAACTTTTGCAATCTGCGCCGGTACAACATTCATAATTACTGAACTCGGATAAACGGCTCGACCACCAGGAACATACAAGCCAACTCGATCAACTGGTATTTGTTTATGAATGATTTCTCCACCAGCAACAACTTGGGTTCTGACTTCTTCTCTGATTTGATCGCTATGAGCTTTGGTAATTCTACGAATAGCCTCTTCGAGTGCCGCTCTAATTTTTGGATCTAGCTGCGTAAGTGCGCCTTCAATCGCTTCCTGCGGTACTCGAATTTGCAGTGGTCTAATGCCATCAAACTTTTCACACAGATCTAAGAGATCGCTCTCCTTGGCGTTGCGAACTATCTTTAAAATTGGTGCAATCGCAATTAGCGCTGAATCAATATCTAGTTCGGCTCGCGGCAATTCATTGCGATATTCGGATTTACTTAATTTTCGCCCACGGAAATCTACGCTTCGGATAAGAGTGGGGTTCACCCAATAATTCTAATCTAAACCAGACAGTCGGGGCCGAGAATTGCTTTGAGGTCAGCGCTGAGACTTGGTGAGGCCGTCACTCGCAAATCATCGCCAATTTTCATTACCAAGCTCTTGCGACCATCATCTAACTTCAGATGCACTTCCCGCTTTCCGGGATGAGAGCGCAAGATTTCTTTAATGCGATCAACTACTGGGGGCGTGCAGCGAACAGTATCCATAGAAATAATTAGTGGGCCAGAAGGCGCCAATGAAATATCGGGCGTTGAAAGATCCAGAGCCATGATTTTTACTTGTTCTTCCCGCTTATCTATTCGGCCACGGATAATCACAATTCGGTCTTCCATCAAATTCATTGAATGCTGGGTATAGGCATTGGCAAAGAACATCACATCAATTGCGCCCTCTAAATCTTCGACTGTGACAATCGCCCATGAAGCGCCCTGTCTTGAAACTTTGCGTTGGATTTGAGTAATCAAGCCGCCGATAGTGACGATTTGTTCGTGGCCTATTGAGTCATCATTGATCTGACTAATTGGCATATCGGTTGCAGATCGCAAAAGATGTTCTACGCCAAGAAGTGGATGATCTGAAACATAGAGACCGAGCATTTCTCGTTCATAACTTAAGAGCAGTGCTTTTTCCCACTCTTGATTTGGAATATCTATTTCAACTCCGGTCACAGCCGTACTACCCGATCCAGGCGCGCTTCCGAATAAATCGAACTGTCCAATTGATTCAGCCCGCTTTGCTTCCATAACGGAGTCAATTGCTTCAAGATAAATCAGAGTTAAACCCTTACGTGGATGGTTGAGTGAATCAAAGGCTCCACCTTTAATAAGAGATTCGATAGTCTTTTTATTACAAACGTTGGCATCGACCTTAGCCAAAAAATCTCCAAATGATTCGTAACGTCCAGCTGATATTCGCTTAGCAACTATTGATGCAACGACATTTTCTCCGACATTTCGAATAGCAGTTAGACCGAAGCGGATATCCGTACCTAGAGGTGTGTAATCGGATTGCGATTCATTTACATCAGGTGGCAGAACTTTTATACCCATGCGGCGACATTCATTTAAATAGAGCGCACTCTTATCTTTGTCGTCGCGAACACTTGTAAGAAGCGCAGCCATATATTCAGTTGGATAATTGGCCTTGAGGTACGCGGTCCAATAAGAGACCATGCCGTAGCCAGCGCTGTGCGCTCGGTTGAATGCATAATCTGAGAATGGAATTAGCGTTTCCCACAATTTATCGATAGCTGACTTTGAAAATCCGTTGTCAGTCATACCCTTTTCAAAATTTACATATTCCTTATCCAGAATATCTTTATTCTTCTTTCCCATTGCCTTACGCAAAAGATCTGCGCGACCAAGACTAAATCCAGCAACTTTCTGGGCAATCGCCATAACTTGTTCTTGGTAAACGATTAGGCCGTATGTGTCCCCAAGAATTTCAGAGAGCGCCTGGGTTAATTCTGGATGAATCGGAATTACTTCTTGGCGCTTATTTTTGCGATCGGCATAATCGTTGTGTGCATTTACACCCATTGGACCTGGACGGTAAAGCGCAATTACAGCGGAGATATCTTCGAAAGAGTCGGGGTTCATCTGGCGCAAAAGTGCGCGCATTGGGCCACCATCAAGTTGGAATACTCCCAAAGTTTCACCGCGACCAAGCAATTGATAGGTCTTTGGATCATCCAAGGTAAGGGTTGCAAGATCTAAATCAATTCCCTTATTAGCTTTTATATTTAATAAGCAATCATCCAAAACCGAAAGATTTCGCAGGCCTAAGAAGTCCATCTTTAATAATCCGATAGATTCGCAGGCTCCCATATCGAATTGCGTAATGATTGCGCCATCTGCTTCACGGCGATGAATTGGAATTACATCAAGAAGTGGTTCTTTACTAAGAATCACGCCCGCAGCGTGCACTCCCCATTGTCGCTTGAGACCTTCAAGGCCACGAGCTGTATCAACAATGCGCTTTGAATCAGGATCTGATTCATAAAGCGATCTAAATTCTCCAGCTTCGCCATATCGATCATTCTTAGGATCGAAGACTCCGGCAAGTGAAATATCTTTACCCATTACAGATGGCGGAAGTGCTTTAGTTAACTTATCGCCGATTGCATATGGGTAACCAAGAACGCGAGTTGAATCTTTAAGCGCTTGTTTAGATTTAATAGTTCCGTAAGTAATAATTTGAGCGACTCGATCTTCGCCATACTTTTGTGTCGCATAGGCAATCATTTCGGAGCGTCGACGTTCATCGAAATCCAGATCAATATCTGGCATAGAAATACGTTCTGGATTTAAGAAACGTTCAAACAAGAGTCCGTGTTTAATTGGATCAAGGGCTGTGATACCAAGCGCATATGAAACGAGTGAACCTGCCGCAGAGCCACGTCCAGGCCCAACTCGAATTCCAACGCTGCGCGCATGTGAAC
>CAEZYV010000015.1_pt1 | contig 9365 bp, 11 predicted proteins | sample 7265771 | NCBI WGS metagenome assembly CAEZYV01 (sample SAMEA6813944, study PRJEB35770) | uncultured Actinomycetes bacterium | biome: Freshwater; feature: Freshwater reservoir; material: water | place: Czech Republic | collected 2017-04-14 | depth 30m m | reverse complement strand
CCGGTTCCGATTGGATCATTTTCGAAATCATGGTCCATAGTTCCGGCCATTGCATATGCAACAACAAGCGGTGGTGAAGCCAAATAGTTCATCTTCACATCAGGACTAATTCGCCCTTCAAAGTTTCTATTACCGGATAGAACTGCTGTTACAGCCAGATCATTCTCGTTAATTGCTTTGCTAATTTCTACTGGAAGTGGACCTGAGTTTCCGATGCAAGTTACGCAACCATAGCCAACCAAGTTGAAGCCAAGTTGCTCCATATATGTGGTTAGACCAGCGCGCTCGTAATAATCAGTAACTACCTTCGATCCTGGTGCAAGTGTTGTCTTTACCCAAGGCTTGCTTCGAAGCCCCTTTTCTACTGCTTTCTTAGCAAGTAGAGCTGCGCCAATCATGACGCTTGGGTTTGAAGTATTTGTACATGATGTAATCGAAGCGATAACTACAGCGCCATTTGAAACTGAAGTCTTTGCGCCATTTAGTGAGATATCAACTGCAGATTTTGCAGTCTTATCTGAGAAATAGGTTGGGACAATTTTTTCATAGGCGGTTTTTGAATCAGAAAGTTGAATGCGATCTTGCGGACGTTTTGGTCCAGCGATAGATGGAACGATAGTTGCAAGATCTAACTCTAGAGTTTCTGAATAACGTGGAGTTTCATCTGGGTTATGCCACAGACCAACGCGCTTTGCATACTCTTCTACTAAAGCTAATTGATCAGCAGTGCGGCCGGTTAGGGCAAGATAACGAATTGTTTCTTCATCAATTGGGAAGATCGCACAAGTCGAACCATATTCTGGCGACATATTTCCAATTGTTGTTCGGTTGGCCATTGGTAGCGCCGTAACACCTGGACCATAGAATTCAACAAATTTTCCGACGACTCCGTGCTTACGCAACATTTCAGTAATTGTTAATACTAAGTCGGTTGCTGTTGTACCAACTGGAAGTTTTCCATTTAATTTAAATCCGACGACGCGAGGAATAAGCATTGATACTGGTTGTCCAAGAAGTGCGGCTTCAGCTTCGATGCCACCGACTCCCCAACCAAGTACTCCAAGCCCGTTAACCATTGTTGTGTGTGAATCGGTTCCCACAACCGTGTCTGGATAAGCGCGAAGGACTCCATCAACTTTGCGAGTCATAACTACGCGGGCTAAGTATTCAATATTTACTTGGTGCACAATTCCGGTTCCGGGTGGAACAACTTTGAACTCATCAAATGCGGTTTGACCCCAACGCAGAAAACGATAACGCTCTTGGTTTCGTTGGTATTCAATATCTGTGTTCTCTTCAAATGAAGTTGCGGTACCAAATTTATCTGCGATCACCGAGTGATCAATAACAAGTTCAGCAGGAGCAAGTGGATTTACCTTTGCTGGGTCGCCACCTAAATCAACAATTGCTTCGCGCATAGTTGCAAGATCGACAACACATGGAACTCCGGTGAAATCTTGCATGATTACACGGGCTGGTGTGAATTGAATTTCGGTATCTGGCTCAGAATCTGGCTTCCAATTTGCAAGCGCTTCGATCTGGGCTGCTGTGATATTTGCACCATCTTCAGTGCGAAGTAAGTTTTCGAGTAAGACTTTTAAGCTAAACGGAAGCGTCTTTGCGGCAGCTAATTTGGTGATATCGAAAATTTCGTATTTCGCACCGGCTACTTCTATCTGGGTCTTGGCATCAAAAGAATTTTTACTCATACCCGCATCTTAACCGAGGGTAAAGCGCGCCACACATTCCACATGGTGGGTCATCGGGAATAGGTCGAATCCCACGATGTGATCTAAGTGATATCCGCCATCTTCCAGTTGTTTCGCATCTCGAGCCAATGACGCTGGGTCACACGAGACGTAAACAATCGTTCGAGGTTTCTTTGCCATCATCTGTTTTACAACCATCTCGCCCGCACCGGTTCGAGGTGGGTCTAGCAAAATTACATCAACTCTATTAATTAGCGGCAGCTTCTGTTCGACTCGACCAGAATGGATTACAACGTTCTTCTGCTTTTCAAAAATCTTCAACGCATCTTGGGTAGCCCGATGACTAGATTCAATTAAATGTACCTTGCCAATATCCCCGACATCTTCGGCAATTGGAGCAGTGAATAAACCGACGCCACCATAAAGGTCGCAGGCTTGATCGCCAGGGCGAAGTGCTAATAAATCCATCACTAATTTACTTAAAGTTTCTGGTGCGGCTTTGTGACTTTGCCAGAAAGAAGTGGGAGAAATTTCATAGGTATGTTCGCCAACGACTTCATGCAATTGAGTTGGGCCAGAAATACTTCTGCCACCTCTTGAAACATTGCGTTCGGCTGAACTAGATACCGCAACTTCTAAGCGATCCTCGCCCTTCCAAGTTCTTGCAAACATTGCTGGATCATTAATTGCTTCAACTGCGATTAAACATTTATCAATTTCAGTTACTTCTTTACTGCGAGCCGAATAAAGCCCTGGTTTACCACTCTTAGAAATTGCAAAATCCATACGAGTTCGCCAATGCAATCCATCCTTGGGTTCAACCGCAATTACATCAAGATCGATTTCCATCTTGCCAAGGCGCGAAAATTGTTCGCGAATAACTTGTCGCTTCAATTCGGTTTGAGCTGAAATATCTATATGTTGAAAGTCGCATCCACCGCAACCGCCAGGAACTGCATACTTGCAAGGTGGAACTACTCGATCTTTCGATGGCTTAATAATTTCAATTGCATCGCCACGTGCCAACTTTGAAGATACCGATGTAATTTCGACTACCGCTTCTTCGCCAGTGATTCCGTATCTAACAAAAATTACTTGTCCTAAATGGCGCGCTATAAAATGTCCGCCATGAGCAACGGGGCCGATTTCCACCGTAATCCGGTCGCCGACTTTCAAAGAACTTTCGGCGTTCTTTACGTTGGATTCCATAGGGGCAACCTTAAGGGTGTAAGTTGTACTTCGTGCACGTTGTCATTATGGGTTGCGGTCGAGTCGGTTCTGGTCTTGCCACTGATTTAGAGGCTGCCGGACATTCCGTCTCTGTTATCGACCAAAATCGTGAGGCATTTCGCAGATTGGGACCAGATTTCAAAGGTCAAACAGTTGCTGGCGTCGGATTTGATAGAGATATTTTGCTCGAGGCAGGAATTGAAAAAGCTGATGCATTTGCTGCAGTTTCAAATGGTGATAATTCAAATATTCTTGCGGCGCGAGTAGCTCGCGAAACATATGGCGTGGAGCGCGTTGTAGCTCGTATTTATGATCCAGCTCGCGCAGAAATTTATCAACGTCTTGGCATACCAACAGTTGCAACCGTACTTTGGACAACTGATCAGATAATTCGCAGACTTGCCCCAGAAGGTTCAAGATCAGAGTGGCGTGATGCAAGTGGTGTTGTACAACTTTGTGAAGTTCATCTTCATCATGATTGGTTTGGACAGCCGGTTTCGTTAATCGAAACTTCAACCAAAGCTCGAGTCGCATTTATTACTCGACTTGGTGAAGGCATGATTCCAACCGAAAACACAGTCTTACAAGAGGGCGATCTGGTTCACGTAATGGTTCGCGACTCTGAACTAGCAAATACCGAAACCGCTTTAGCTAAATCTCCGGAAGAGGCATAAGGCTTATGAAAATTGCAATCGCAGGTGCCGGAAATGTTGGGCGCTCAATTGCCCGGGAACTTATTGAAAATGGTCACCATGTTCTGCTTATCGATCGTGATCCAAAAGCGTTAAAAATGGAGAGTGTGCCTAACGCTGAATGGTTGATGGCTGATGTTTGCGAAATTACTGCACTAGATAATGCGAAATTAGATACCTGCCAAGTTTTAATTGCAGCAACCGGTGATGACAAGGTAAATCTTGTAGCCTCACTTCTAGCTAAGACTGAATATGGCGTACCTCGCGTAGTAGCCCGCGTTAATCATCCAAAGAATGAATGGATGTTTGACTCTTCGTGGGGCGTAGATGTTTCAGTTTCAACCCCAAGAATCATTTCTGCAATCGTTGAAGAAGCAGTTTCTGTGGGCGATGTAGTCCGACTCTTCTCACTTCAAAAGGGCGAAGCAAGCTTGGTAGAAATAACCTTGCCAGAAGAGGCTAAGTGTTTAGGTCGCACAGTCGAAGAAGTTAAGTTGCCTGAAAATGCAACCTTGGCTGCGATTGTTCGTGATGGCCAAGTAATTACACCTCATGCGCACGATGTTTATTCTGCGGGCGATGAACTTCTATTTGTTGCAACAGCTGCTGCTGAAGAGTTACTAAAGAACTGCTTTATAGCAAATTAATTATCAGTTTTAGTTACAGGTACCGATTTAATAACCATCCAAGTACCCCAGAGCGTTGCTAGATACAGTGGAAAGCCTAAGAAAATATTTGCAATGCCAAGGGCGTTGAGCTGATTAGCTTTAAAGAGTGGATATTGAATTCCAAGTCGCAATGCAAAGAGTGCAAACCAGATCCAGGTGGCTTTCTTATAAGCCGCTAAACGCTTTGGATCTTTTCGCCAATTAAAATTTTCGCCAAGAATTGGTCCAAGCAGAACGCCAATTAACGGCCAGTTGACCAGAATTGAAAGTAAATAGGCCAGCATGAAGCCAGTGTTCTTCCAGAGACTTGGTGCGTAATAATCTTTTGCCGCGCCAGTTTTCCAGGCAAACCAACCACAGAATGCGACTCCGATAAAACCTGAGATTGAATGCATCAAAGTGTCACGCTTTATAAGGCGCCAAAGCATTAAGAGCGCTGCTGTCGCAAGTGAAACATAAAGACAAGCGCGCAAATTGTGTGTGACGTTATATGTAAGCAAGAAAACTAATGATGGAATCGTTGAGTCAATAATTCCTTTTTTGCCACCAAGTGCGTTGACTACTTTGGCCTTATCTTCTTCCTGCATTAGCTCTTGCCTCCCGTAGATCCAAAACCGCCAGTGCCGCGATCGGAACCAGGAAGCGTCGCAACTTCAATAAATTCTGCGTGTTCAACTTTTTGAATAACTAATTGTGCAATGCGATCACCTTTTTTAAATGAGATTGCAGATTTTGGGTCATGATTAATTAAAATTATTTGTAACTCCCCACGAAAACCCGCATCGACTGTGCCAGGTGAATTAACCATTGTTACACCATGTTTAATCGCTAAGCCGGAACGTGGATGTACCAGTGCTACATAACCATTTGGCAATGCGATTGAAATACCTGTTGGGACTAGTGCACGCTCTCCTGGTTGCAAAGTTATATCAACTCGAGTTGTTAGATCGGCGCCGGCATCTCCGGGTTTTGCATAACTAGGCGCTGGGACAGAATCATCAAGGCGGGTAATTAAAACCTTGACGTTATTTGTTGCGGTCATGGATTAATTTCAAACTCTGGATCAACAAATGCTAATAATTCTGGGTGCGCGGTCACGTGATCGAGATAAGCCTTTGGTGCGTTATCAAGGAAGTGCTGCATCGGCACTATTACGAATAGCGCAGCCGCCCGCACCGCCACTGGACCATCTGGCGAATCAATTCGACCTTCGGCGCTGCAATAAACCTTGCGATTAACTTGTCCGGTAATTTCGGCACTGATATGCAGAACGGTTCCCATAGGAACTGGAAGCAGAAAATCGGTTTCAAGTCGCGCTGTTACGGCTGGTGAGCGAATTAACCACATCAATTTTCCAAGAGCTTCATCAAATGCAAGTGAGAGTAAGCCGCCGTGTGCAAGTCCGGGTGCACCTTGATGATTTTCAGTAACAGTAAAGACGGCTGTTAAATTTTGACCTTCGCCAGCATGTGCAACTAAATGCAGACCGGTTGGGTGCAATTCACCGCAACCAAAGCAATGTCCAAAGTGTGAAGGAATTTTTGTTCCCGGTAGCGGAGCCTTTGCATGGCGAGGTGGAATTTGTGAACCCTCTGGCGGTACCGTGCTTGGAACGCGACTCATGAGTAAAGCCTAACCCTTGGCGAACTCAATACATATTCATTTCGATATGGTTCGCGACATGGCGTAGCGTGAGCCTGTGAGCAACTCGAAAAAAGTGAACCGACACGAAGATACCAATTACGGTCTTCCAATTTATCAAGAGCGAATTACCTGGAGCTGGTGGCTCTGGGCATTTGCACTATTTATGGCGGGCTCCGTTTCACTTTCAATTTGGGCGGCGCTTGGAAATACGCCAGCACTAATCGTTTCAATTATTCAGTTTGTATTATTGATAGTCGCATCAGAGCGAACCGCCCTTGAAATAACCGTGACAAAGGGTTGGCTTTTAGTTGGACCGGCTGCAATCGAGCGGGCCTTCATCCACAATTTCAAAGCTCTAGATTTTGCAGAATATAAGCGGATTCGAGGAGTCGATGCCGATCCTGCAAGTTATTTACAGATTAGATTCTGGATTAGTACAGCTCTCAAATTAGATATCCGTGACCCAAAAGATAAAACGCCCTATTGGCTTATAAGCACCAATAGAGCGACTGAATTAGCTAAAGTTTTAAATCTTGCAGATCACTAATTAAATACAATCCTTACAGACTGCCTTTGCACCTTCACCTTTAGCAAGTTGTGAAGCGTGATGTACTAAGAAGCATCGTGAACAAGTGAATTCATCCTCTTGCTTTGGAACTACGCGAACAGTTAACTCTTCGCCAGAAAGATCAGCGCCTGGAAGTTCTAGATTCTCGGCCGCTTCTTCTTCATCAATATCAACTTGACCAGATTGAGCATCTGCTCTGCGGGCTTTGAGTTCTTCAAGAGATTCTTCATGAAGTTCTTCGTCCTGCTTTCGCGGTGTGTCGTAATCCGTTGCCATGGCACCTCCTCTTTAAAAACTATAAGTAGCAATTTGAAAAACTGCTGATCGCCGTTGTGACGATAGGGCGGATAGTGTCCTATAAGTGGCTCGCCTACCTAATCAACTCGCGGCGTGTCGAAAATATTCCCGGTTGCTACCAGTTAATCCTTGAGACGGATTGGATTCTGACCGCGCGCTACCAAGCGATCGAAGTGCGCATCGCGCTTTTCAATAAATTTCGAGACATCAGCTTCAGCAGCAGAGATATATGCGCCAAGTTCATCTCGAGCGGCTGCGCCTTCACCAGTGAAATCTTCACGACCAAAAATATTCCAGGCGCGCAATACCGGTGCAACGACATCTTCAAGGTGAGATTTCGGATCATAAATACCGGCAAGCGCAATTTGAACTGACTTGCGACCCCATCCAGGCATTCCTGCACCTGGCATCTGGAAATTAGTTACAACATCTTTAATTGCAACCATCGCGGCATTTGGTTCAAGATCTAGCGCAGCCCCTAGAAGGTTGCGGTAAAACAACATATGTAAATTCTCATCAAGTGCGACTCTGGCCAACATTCCTTCGCAAATTTCATCGTTAGAGATTCGTCCGGTATTGCGGTGTGAGATTCTGGTAGCCAACTCTTGAAATGTTACGTAAGAAACGGTGTGCAACATATCGTTGTCATAAGGGGTTTGATATCCGGCCATCATGTGGGCCATCCGTAAATCTTCTAGTTCATTTGGATCAACGCCGCGAGTTGCCATTAGGTAATCGCGCATAACGATTCCGTGCCGCGCTTCTTCAGCGGTCCAACGATTAATCCAAGTATTCCAAGCGCCTTCACGGCTCATCGAGATTGCGATTTCAGTGTGATAGCTAGGCAAATTATCTTCAGTAAGTAAATTTAAAATCAGCGAATCTTGTGCGATTGCACTTAACTTTGAATCTTTAGCTTCCCATGCATCGCCATTTAGTGGGCCAGCAAATGTGCGGCCTTCGCTCCACGGGACATATTCGTGTGGATACCAATCTTTTGTTGTCGCGACATGTCGTTCTAATTCGACAGCAACGGCAGGTTCAAGATCGCGAATTAATCGCGATTGAATCTTTGGGTCGATTGATGCCATTGGTGGAACTTAGCGCACGAATTGCGCTACTCGCGAGTTAAATCTTGGTTAATTAGGGCGATTCTTGGTGCGAATTACCGCTTGTTCTAACCGCCACTTCGCAATTTCGCCATGATTTCCAGATAGCAAGACATCTGGCACATTAAGCCCGCGCCACTCTTTAGGTTTTGTGTAATTTGGATATTCGACAAGAGCTCCAGATGAATCGGTTAACGTGTGTGATTCCTCATCAAGAGATGCTGGATTTCCAATCACGCCAGGAAGTAAACGAATAATTGCTTCCATGATTACTAACGTCGCAACTTCTCCGCCGCCTAGAACATAATCTCCGATAGAGATTTCACGAACCTTAAAGTTCTTCTGAGTTGCGTAGTAATCACTTACGCGCACATCAATCCCTTCGTAGCGCCCACAAGCGAATATCAGATGCTTTGACTTCGTAAGTTCGATGGCAAGATCTTGCGTCAATTTCTGACCCGCAGGAGTCAGAACAATAAGTTCATGGATTTCATCTGGCGCAAGTTCACAAACTGCATCGATTGCCTTACCCCACGGCTCGGGTGACATAACCATGCCGGCACCGCCACCATAAGGAGTGTCATCAACAGAGCCATGCACATCAGTTGTTTGATCGCGGAGATCGTGTACTCCAATTTCAATTAGCCCAGCGCTTTCGGCCTTGCCAATTAATGAAAGTTTTAACGGTGCCAGATATTCCGGAAATATTGAAATAACATCAAAGCGATTTACTTTACTCATCTAATAATCCTGCCGGTGGCACAACTGTAATTCTACGATTTACAACATCGACGATTGGGACGATTGCTTTAACAAATGGAATCAATACTTCGCGCCCGTTGAAATCGACAGCTAGAACATCTTGTCCTGGCAGATTGATTACATCTGTAACAGGCCCAAGTTCTAGGCCATCTTGTGTTGTTACTTGGCATTGCAAAAGCTGTTGAACATGAAAATCATCTTCAGTGGTATCAGCATCGATGTCTACATCAGCAAGCAGTAAAACATCACGTAATTTCTCGATTTGATTTCGATCACTAACTCCTTTAAAACCAAGAAGCAGCGTTCCGTTGTGATCTCGAACAGATGTGATTGTTAGTGGGCCAAAAGTAGTTGGCTCCGTCGCAAGGACAGAGCCAACATAAAATCGATCTTCTGGTTGATCGGTGCGAACTTCTACAGTCGCTTCACCAAGTACTCCATGTGCGCGACCAATTCTGGCAACGACAAGTTGCACTATTAGCGAGCCTCGTCAGCCTCGATGAGATCTACGCGAACTGAGCGACCAGCAATTGCACTAATAACTGTGCGAAGTGCACGTGCAGTGCGACCGTTGCGGCCAATCACTTTGCCAATGTCATCTGGATTAACTCGAACTTCTAGCGTTGTCCCACGACGATGATCTTTAGTTGTAATAACTACATCATCAGGATTATCAACAATCCCCT
>CAEZYV010000014.1_pt1 | contig 9664 bp, 8 predicted proteins | sample 7265771 | NCBI WGS metagenome assembly CAEZYV01 (sample SAMEA6813944, study PRJEB35770) | uncultured Actinomycetes bacterium | biome: Freshwater; feature: Freshwater reservoir; material: water | place: Czech Republic | collected 2017-04-14 | depth 30m m | reverse complement strand
TACGATTCAACAGAGACTTCACGCGATGCGTTAGATACCCGACCGGTTGAAAAACGACCCGGTCTTGGTGAACTTCGCTTAGATGCACTTACAAATGAGTGGGTTGTTATGGCAGCTCATCGGCAGACTCGTGCCTTCCTGCCACCAAAAGAGTTGTGTCCGCTCTGTCCTACTAAACCAGGATTATTAAGTGAAATTCCCGAAAGCAATTATGAAGTAGCAGTCTTTGAAAATCTTTCACCTTCACTTGCACGGCCACAAGGTAATTGGAATCTGCCAGCATATGATGGTTTAAAAACTCCGGTAGTTGATGCAGCTGGATTCTGCGAAGTTCTCTGTTACACCGATGATCATGAAGCAAACTTTGGCTCACTTTCATTAGAGCAGATGCGAATTGTTATGGAAGCTTGGCGTGATCGCACTCGCGAAATATCGAAGCTGCCACATATTGCACATATTTTCCCATTTGAAAATCGTGGGGTTGAGGTCGGTGTAACTCTGCATCACCCACATGGTCAAATTTATGCCTATTCATATCTGCCACCTCGGGTAGAAAAGATGTTGCAAGTTGCTCGCGAACATTTCGCCAAGAATTCTCGGCCTTTAATCACAGACATAATTGCTCGCGAAATAAAAGATGAGCTTCGTATCGTCGCGCAGAACAGCGAGTGGCTTGCTTACGTACCATTCGCATCTAGGTATCCATTTGAAATTCATATCGCACCTAAGAAATTCGTCCCCGATCTTGCAGAACTTTCAGACACCGCGGCAGATGCCTTTGCTGAAGTTGCGAAGGAATCACTTCAACGACTTGATGGCGTATTCGGAATCGAGATGGCATATATGGCTTCCTGGCATCAGGCACCGGTAAATGTCGGACGCGACGTACTTGGACTTCACCTGCAAATAACAAGTATCCGCAGAGCGCCAGGAAAATTGAAATATTTGGCTGGTTCCGAATCAGCGATGCAGGCTTTCATTATGGATATGAAACCTGAACAATCTGCCGCGCAATTGCGCGATGTAAAAATCTAATGCGCGTACTTGTTACAGGGGGCGCCGGATATATCGGTTCCACCGCAGCTGCAATTCTCTTAGAGCGCGGCTTTGAAGTCACCGTTTTAGATGATTGCTCTACTGGTCATACCGATGCTGTGCCAAGTGGTGCGAAATTTATTCAAGGCTCGATTCTCGATGCCAGCGTGGTTGGCCAAGCACTTGTGGGATGCGACGCAGTTATTCACTTTGCGGCCAAATCTCTTGTCGGCGAATCAGTTGAAAAACCTGAGCTTTACTATGAAGTGAATGTAAATGGCACCAAGAATTTATTGGCCGAGATGGAGAAGGCCGGAGTCAAGAAATTAGTTTTCTCATCTACCGCAGCTACCTATGGCGAACCAGAGAGCACTCCGATATCTGAAAGCGCAACCACAAAGCCAACTAATCCTTACGGTGAAACAAAGTTAACCGTCGATCAAATGATCACCGCTGAATCTTCTAAAGGTTTGGCTGCCATTAGCCTTCGATATTTCAATGTTGCTGGTGCATATAAATCAAAGACTGGTTGGCTTGCCGAACGCCATAATCCGGAAACTCATCTGATTCCAAATCTACTTCGGGCCACCGAGGCAAATCCACTTAAGGTATTTGGAAATGATTGGCCAACCAGCGATGGAACTTGTATTCGTGATTACATCCATGTGGTTGATTTGATTGATGCGCATATCTTGGCAATTGAAAAAGTTGCCACTGGCAAGCATTCGATAATCAATTTAGGTAGCGGCGGTGGATATTCAGTAACTGAAGTAATCAGTGCCGCTTCAAAAGTTATTGGTAAACAAATTCCGATTCAAATAACTTCAAGACGAGCCGGCGACCCAGCGGTATTAATTGCAGAGATTACAAAGGCAGAGCGCGAGTTAGGCTGGCTGCCGCTTCGCAAGATTGAAGATATGGTGCGCGATACTTGGGAATCACAAAATGCAACAGCTGCAGAGTAAATTCACCGAACTATTCGGATCTGATCCTCAAGTAATTGCCACTGCACCAGGTCGCGTGAATTTAATTGGCGAACACGTAGATTTTCTTGATGGATACGTACTCCCCTTTGCAATCTCTGATGTAACAACTGTTGCAATTGCAAAGAATTCTTCAGGGCAAATTCGAGTAGCTTCAGCGCAAAAGGATGGCTTAATTTCAACGGTTGACGTCGCAAATTTGGCACCAAAGACTGGCGAACCTTGGACTCGATATCCAATTGGTGTCTTGTGGTCCCTTGAAATTTCTAGCGGTTTAGATATTTTGATTGATGGAAAAGTTCCACTTGGCGCCGGTTTATCTTCTAGTGCGGCTCTGGAATGCGCAGTTGCAATTGCAATCAATAAATTATTTGATCTTGGTTTCTCGCTTCCTGAACTTGCCCGGGCTGCTCAGAAAGGTGAAAATATTTATGTCGGAATGCCTTGTGGAATTATGGATCAATCGGTTTCACTAATGGCGACTGCCGGCAATGCGCTTTTGCTTGATACCCGCGATCTTTCAACCGAACAGATTCCTTTTGATATTGCACCTCTTGGCCTTGAACTTTTAGTCATTGACACCCAGGTACATCATGCGCTTGTCGATGGTGGGTATGCCGAACGCCGGGCATCCTGCGAGAAAGCTGTTTCGGATTTGGGCATTACATCGCTGCGAGATATTTCAGTTACAGATTTTGTTTCACACAAATCTAAGTTAGATGAGAAGACTTATATCCGTGCCTTTCATGGCGTCACCGAAATGCAACGCGTTCTAGATGCAGTGGCTTTATTGAAAGCTGGTGATTTTGTTGGATTTGGCGAAATTATTACTGCGGCGCATATTTCACTTCGCGATAATTACACGGTCTCTTGTCCTGAATTAGATTTGGCAGCAGATACCGCAAATAAGTTTGGTGCACTTGGATCCAGAATGATTGGTGGTGGATTTGGCGGAAGCGCAATTGCGCTTATAAAGACGAAGGATTCTGAGCTAATTAAATCCGAGATTAAAGGCGCCTTTATGGCTGCAAAGTTTAAGAGCCCAAGATTCTTTTCAGCACTGCCTAGCGCCGGTGCAAGCGTTCTTAATTAGCAGGGCTAATTGAAATAACTTCTACCCCACCGATATCACCAAGAACACCAAGTAAATCAGTTGGATCAGAGCCGGGAATAGCAATTACGAAATCATCGATTCCACGACCAGCTTCGCTTTTTAATACGACGATTGATTTTATATCGCCACCAGCAAAACCAATTGCAGATGCGACAGCGCCAAGTGAACCAGGGCGATCTGGAAGTGCGATTTGAACGTTGAATTGAGCCATGTGTGTACCTTAGATCTGGACTATGTCTGCGCCCTTTACGGCGACGTTAATTTTAGGTAAAGAAATCTTTGTTGGGCCACTTACAGCAGCGCCCGCCTTTGTTGGATCAAATTGCGCACCGTGGCATGGACAGGTGAGCAGATTGCTCTTTGCATCGTAGCCAACCGTGCAACCTTGGTGGGTGCAAATTCTGGAATATGCAAAGACGCCAGCTTTCGTTCTAAATAGAACACCTGGAGTTCCGTCTGCTGCTGCAAATGCTTTAGTTGAACCAATCGGGAAATCGACAAGCTTTGCAATCGCTGTGCCAGTTTCAGGAGTTGGAGTTGAGGTCTTGAACTTGCCCCCAACGAATACTGCAGCTACTGATGCGGCCGCAATACCAACTAGACGAAATACTTCACGGCGATCGCCTAAATCTGGAAGCAAGGCAATCACATGTCGCCCCTTGGTGTTCTGGCGAACTAAGAAAAATAGCGCAATCCAGAGAATTGCATAAGCCGTATCGCTTCCCAAGAAGTATGGTTTTACAGTCCAAGTCGCGGTCAACCAGAGCGTGATTGAAAGTAAAAAACCGCCGAGAGCTGCAAGTTCGAGTGCGATGCCAGTTAGAGTTGCGATTCCAATTGCAAATTCTGTAAGCATAATTACCCAACCAAATGCAGTTGCATGTTCGACCATATGCTTTAAAAGAAATGAAAGTGGTGAAGTATCAAGATAACTTGTGATTTGGGCACCGATGTAATGCGCCGAAGTCTTATCTAAGAATCCAGGATCGGTTGCTTTATTCCAACCGCCGTAAATAAAAGTTATCCCAAGGAAAAGTCGGATGATGCGCGCGGCGAAGGGTGTATTTTGCCAAGATTTTGTCAGGCTGTAATTTGCCATCTTCAAACCCCTTCTAATTACGGGAGAAAGCTCCCTCACTTGGACTCGAACCAAGAACCTGCCGATTAACAGTCGGCTGCTCTGCCAATTGAGCTATGAGGGATTATTGAATTATCGAACGACCGAACTATATCTGACGCGTGCTGGCTTACCCAAACTAGCCCAACTCGCCTAAGGCAGCATCTTTCTGTACTCGCCGCTCGGCCTCCATCGCCACTAATGCAGCGAAAACCTCGCTGTATTGCGCCTCATTCTCAGTTGGATTTAGGCGTTGCAGCGTCGATTTAATTTCTGCAATTGATCTGCTTAAGGCAACTTCACGAAGTCTGGCGAAAATTGCTGCAATATATCGCTCTGATATTTCGCGATCGGTACGAATTGGCTCGACCGTTAATTCAGTTACCAAAGCGCGAATATCTTCGCTCTCGCTAGTTTCTAATAATTTTTGAATATTTAATTCGCCAAGTGCATCTATTTGCGTCCGTAATTGGTGATAAGCCCAGTAAGTAAATGCATTCTTCTCAAGTAAATCCCAGTCCTTTGCCATCTCGGGAAATTGCAATTTAATTTTTAAGACTTCGCGTTCCATCATCAAAATTGGATCGCGCAGATTTACCTCTGCCTGAACCGCAGGTTCCATATTCTGCGTTGGCACACTTCTGGTCGTAGTCTTCTTGATGGCCGTTGTAACGATATCTACTTCAAGCCCCAACCAGCCGGCAACTAAGCGGGCATATTCTGGACGAAGTGAGGCATCACGAATTTTTCCGATAAGTGGCGCAATTTGATTGAGTGCAGAAACTCGGCCCTCGGCAGAATTAACATCGTATTTTGCAATCTCGCTCTTTATTGCAAATTCAAAGAGTGGAACTCGACGTGCAATTAAATCGCGTACTGCAGCATCACCGGATGCGATTCGAAGATCGCAAGGATCCATTCCTGATGGTTCAACTGCCACGAAAGTTTGGGCAACAAATTTCTGATCATCATCGAATGCGCGAAGTGCCGCTTTTTGCCCGGCAGCATCACCATCGAAGGTAAAGATAACTTCGCCACGAAATGCGTCGTCATCCATAAGCAATCTACGAATTACCCGAATGTGATCGTCGCCGAATGCGGTTCCACATGTTGCAACTGCAGTTGTGATGCCTGCAAGGTGCGCCGCCATAACATCGGTATAGCCCTCGACAATTACAACTTGGCGCTTCTTGGCAATCTCTTTCTTGGCCATATCAAGGCCATAAAGAATCTGACTCTTCTTATAAATTGGAGTTTCTGCAGTATTCAAATATTTTGGACCTTGATCAACTTCATCACTTGCAAGTTTGCGGGCACCAAAACCAACTACATCGCCGGAGATATCTTTAATTGGCCAGACCAAGCGATTGCGATATCTATCAATCGGACCTTTGGTTCCATCTTTAGTTAAGCCAGCTAAAGAAAGTTCGCTATCGGTAAAACCTTGAACCTTCAGCTGCTTGTAAAGGGCATCCCATTCATCAGGTGCATACCCAACGCTAAATTGTTCGGCTGCAGCTTTATCAAAGCCACGCTTCTGCAGAAAATCTCGACCAACTTGGGCTGCGCCGGGAAGATTAATTTGCTCGCGATAAAAATTCATTGCCGCAACATTTGCTGCAACCAATCGTGATCGATTAATGCTTGGACCAGAACTAACATTTGTACCGTCGTATCGCAAGGTATATCCCATGCGATCGGCCAAACGCTCGACCGATTCTGAAAATGAGAGATGATCAATCTTCATCAGGAATGCAATTACATCGCCACCGACACCACATCCAAAGCAGTGAAAGAATCCCTTACTTGGGGTTACATGGAATGAAGGACTTTTTTCATCATGAAATGGGCAGAGACCTTTTTTCTGACCGCCACCAGCGCCTTTTAATTGAACGAAGTCGCCAACAACATCATCTATTGCGCTGTTATCGCGCACATAAGTGACATCTTCATCGCGAATTCGACCGGCTGCCATGGCTTTATCCTAACCGCGGCACAAACGAGTATGAAGTGCGATGGCGCCTGGGTCGGTAAGAGAAGCAACTTGGTCGATAACTACGCGCAATTTTGCAGCATCTGTTGTGGCCCGTTTCCAATCTTGAAGGAAGAAAGACTCGAGAGTATTTGGTGCGCCCTTTAGAACAGCTGCTACTAATTCGTGAATCAAAGTTTGTTCGTTGTCATAACGTTTAACTGAATGTTCGGAGTTAATAATATAAAAACCAGCTAAAGATTTAAGTAGCGCAACCTCAACATGCTGGGCTCTTGGTACAACTAAATTTGCGTTATAACGAGTTAACTCTCCTTGCCCATACTGCGCCCGGGTTGCTTCTTCAGCTGCGCGCGCAAAGCGACCAACAAGTTGGCTGGCAAGATCTTTAAGTCTGGCGAGAGCACGATGGCTGCCATCATATTCTTTAGGCCAACATGAAAGCTCTTGCAAATTTTGAAGTGCGACTCTTGCTTCATCAATTGTGATATCAGCTAAATTATTAGATTGGGCATCCTTATAAATATCTGGAAAATCATTTGTTAGATCGTGTAATTTCACTTGACCGGTTACTAGTGCATCTTCTAAATCGTGCACGCTATAAGCGACATCATCAGACCAATCCATGATCTGCGCTTCAAATGATTGGCTACCGATTGGCGCAGCTTTACGAGCCCAATTAAAGATAGGTAAATCATCATCGTAAACTCCAAATTTACGGGCATTGGTTGCACGTGGCCATGGATATTTAGTTGCAGCATCCAGGCTTGCTCTTGTTAAATTTAAACCAATTGAGATTCCATCAGCATCAACAGTTTTGGCTTCTAAGCGAACTAGCAATCTGAAACTTTGGGCATTTCCTTCAAAGCCACCGCAGTCGAGTGCTACTTCGTTAAGTGCATCTTCACCGTTGTGACCAAATGGTGGGTGGCCAATGTCGTGCGCAAGACATGCACCTTCCATTAAATCTGGATCTGCGCCGAGAGCCGCACCAAGTTCGCGACCAACTTGTGCGCATTCAAGTGAGTGCGAAAGTCTGGTTCTTGGAAAATCTGTAGCCCAAGGAACTGCAACTTGAGTTTTTGCAGCGAGTCTTCGAAGTGCGAATGAATGAATAATTCGGGCTCGATCACGGGCAAACTCGGTACGACCAAGGCGTTTTGCAGGTTCATCTAAAAAGCGTGCACGATCGAAATCGTTGTATCCCGGATGTTCAACCGCTGCTTTTAAAACCATAGTGGCGTAACCCTAACTCCTTAACTAATTCTTAACTTGATCAGTTAGGTGAATACCATGGCGGCCAACGGTGACATAGGCCAAATATGCGGCAGTTTCACGGATTAAATAGCGGAAACTCGAATTTGTGGTCGATGCTGGTCCGGTTTTTGTAGGGGCACAGGTTGCACGAATATCTAAATCTTCGGCCATCGTAATTGCGCGAAGACAGTGATATTGATCGGTAACAATAATTGCAGATCGTAAGTTTAACTTTTTCATGACGCTTACATAACTTTCGGTACTGGCTAAAGTATCGCGACCATACGGAATTGAATCTACATATTTCTTGGAAACTCCATGATCAACTAACCAATAAAATCCACTCGCCGCTTCAGTTGTTCGATCTCCTGGTGCGCGTGACCCAACGGTGAGAATGCGGGGCGCTAATTTTTCGTTGAAGATTCGCTTAGCTTCAAGCAACCTGGCCTCTAAAACTGGGCTTGGAACCCCATCAAATTGCGCGGCTCCTAAAACAATAATTGCATCACTGGCAACTGGATTCGTGTGATTAGCTGTGTACCAGACGCGGCCACCTGCATAAAGTGGAAGAACAATCACAACTAGAAGAACGAAGGCGATAGCTCTCTTAATAATTCTGAAAATTAGAAACATATTTAGCCACCCGAAACTGAATCATCAATTGTGATTTCAGGGATTTCAAATGGATCATTTAACCAACCATCTGGCAGATGAACTGGTCGACCGTGACTTGTTCTACCTCTTGGCGACTCACCAACTTCAACTGGATATGGTTGATCTTCTAACTGGGCCAATAAATATTCCAATTCACCAAGTGATGCAACCATGCCAAATTTGCTGCGTAGTTCGCGTGGAACACGAAAGCCCTTTAAGTACCAAGCCATATGTTTACGAAGATCGCGCATTGCACGGCCTTCAGCTTCAAAGAATTCGACTAATAATTCACCATGGCGATAAATAACATCACGGACTTCAAATAGCGAGGGCGTAATTCTGCTTTCAGAACCGCTAAATGCAGCGACTAAATCACCAAACAACCAAGGTCGTCCCAAACAGCCGCGACCAACAACAACGCCAGCACACCCGGTTTCATTCATCATGCGCACGCCATCTTGGCCTGACCAGATATCCCCGTTACCTAAAACCGGAACTCCAGTTGGTGCAAGATGTTCAACAAGTCTTGAAATCGCAGACCAATCAGCTTTTCCTTCATACATCTGCGATGCATATCTTCCGTGAAGTGCCACCCAAGCCACACCAGCATCAGCTGCGGCTTTACTTGCAGTTAAATAAGTTTCATTTTGCGGATCAATACCGATTCGCATTTTCACTGTTACCGGAACCCCAAATGGCTTTGCGGCATTTACTGCAGCGCTAACTATTTGCGCGAAAAGATTCTGCTTAAAAGGGAGCGCAGAACCGCCGCCCCTTCTCGTAACTTTGGGAACTGGACAACCAAAATTCAAATCAATGTGATCAGCTAAATTCTCTTCCATCAATAATTTAACCGCCATGCCTGTAACTCTTGGATCGACTGCATAAAGTTGAACAGACCTTGGTGTTTCACCTTTGCCTGGAGTTATAAGGCGCATTGTTTCTGGATGTCGTTCAATTAACGCGCGAGCCGTGACCATCTCAGAGACAAATAGCCCCGCCCCTTGTTCGCGACAAAGCGTACGAAAAGCCGAGTTTGTAATACCAGCCATTGGTGCAAGAACGACTGGTGTATCTAAAACCACCTGGTTATTCTCGAATTGGCCATTAGCAATCGGGAGTACAAGTGGTTTATGAGATTTGGTTAGCAACCCAGCAACCTTGGCGCAAGCCAATTTTGAACTTGATCGATACTGATTCGTTCTTGTGCCATTGTGTCGCGTTCACGAATTGTTACTGCATTGTCTTCAAGTGTTTCAAAGTCAACGGTGATGCAATATGGAGTTCCAATTTCATCTTGACGACGATAGCGGCGACCGATTGCACCAGCATCATCGAAATCAACTGACCAATTCTGACGAAGTTGCGCAGCAAGATCGCGTGCCTTCGGTGAGAGATCAGCATTTCTAGATAGTGGAAGAACTGCAACCTTGATTGGTGCCAAGCGGTAATCCAATTTCATAACGGCCCGCTTCTCCATCTCGCCTTTAGCATTAGGAGCTTCATCTTCGGTA
>CAEZYV010000013.1_pt1 | contig 9777 bp, 10 predicted proteins | sample 7265771 | NCBI WGS metagenome assembly CAEZYV01 (sample SAMEA6813944, study PRJEB35770) | uncultured Actinomycetes bacterium | biome: Freshwater; feature: Freshwater reservoir; material: water | place: Czech Republic | collected 2017-04-14 | depth 30m m | reverse complement strand
TAACCAGGGCTTGCTGCTCCGGTTTGTGGCAATTGCATACCAAGAACGATTTCAGAAGCTGAAACTCCTGGATCACTTACTGCAGATGCCGAAACACTACTTATTGCTAGAGACCCCACCAGCGCTGATGCGACTACGGTGAGAATCAGAGGTTTGCGAAGATTCACTGCATTCACTCTTTCTACTGCACTCTCGCCAAAAGATGGAGGAATCCATCCCTTGGGAATCAGGCGGGTTCGCCTGAATCTGCCCAAAGATTAACTGCGGGCGGGCGGCAAGTGAAGAGCCATGCTGGTCGAAATTGATAACAATCGAGCAACTTTTACGCTCAATTTTAGGAAAGCTGGGGAATCTAGTGCTTTTTGCGGTGGCGAATATGTTCCAACGCACCGGCAGCCCCGCGAGGGTTCAAGATGACGGTTAATAGGAGAAGAGTTCCGATAGTTAGCGCTGGCAAGTAATTGCCAATAGTTTCTGGAATCGCCAAATTCTTTGTTATTTTCTCAATTAAATCTGGCAGAAAAACAATGGCGAAGGTTCCGAAAATTGCGCCACCAATAGAACGCAATCCACCGATTACGGCAGCGGTTAAAAGTGTTAGCGAAAGATCAGTTGGATAAACACTTGGTGCAACCAGGCCACGGAAACCATATAGCGCACCTGCTAATCCAGCGAGTCCTGAGGCGCAGACAAAAACAATAACTTTTGTTCGTTGAATATTAATACCAGAAAGTGCAGCTGAAACTTCATTATCCCTAACTGCCCGCCAAGTTCTGCCAGTGCGGGTATTCGAAAGATTTAAAACAGCAAAGAGCGCAGCAGCAGTAAATGGTAAGACGACATAAAGCGACCATTCTTCAATGCTAATTTCACCAACAAGATTAGTCAGCCAAACTGGTGGCATTCCATAATCAACGCTAAGTCCAACATCTCCGCTAAAGAAAGATTCGAACCGTACTGCAATTGAAGGAATTGCTAACGCCATCACCAAAGTTGTTCCAGCTAAATATGGACCGCTCAATCTTGCTGCGGCAAGACCTAGAAATAATCCAAAGAGCGCTGAAATAAATATTGCCAAGATAAATGAGATCCACATTGAGAAGCCCAAACGGGTTACTAGTAATGCAGAGCCGTATCCGCCAACAGCCATGATTGCACCTTGGCCAAGTGAGATCTGTCCTGATGCACCGGTCAATAAAGTAATGGATAGAACTGCGATTAAAAGCGTTGCGATGTTTGCTAATTGAGATTGATTATAAGGATCAAATTGTTGGCTCAAAAGGATAAAAAATAGGAAGAGCGCAATCGAAAGTAAGGTGCTTCGAAGCCCAATTATTTTGTGTTCTCTGCGCTTAGACACGGCGCACCTCTTTACTGCCCAAAATTCCTTGCGGGCGAATAAATAGCGCAAGAAGTAAGAAAATTAAGATCGCTATAAATACATTCTCTGGTGCGCTATATACATTCACAAATGAGATGACATAGCCCAAAATAAATCCACCTAGAACTGAACCGGCCAAACTTGTCAGGCCACCAACAACAGCAGCAGTGAATCCGACAATTAATAGAAGATCTAAGGTATTTGGCGAAAGATTGGTTCTTGGTGTTACTAATAAACCTGCAAGTGAAGATGCGGTTCCGGATATTGCCCATCCCAGCGTTCTAACTGATCCGACTTTGATTCCACTGAGTCTGGTCACTTCTGGATTTAGCGCACTTGCACGCATTGCAAGTCCCATTCCAGTCTTGGTGAAAAATATTGTGGTTAGTACCAGAGTTAGAAAAACAACTCCGATAACAAATAAATCAAATCCCGTAATTGCCAAATTCGTGCTGCCAATCTTTATTGCATTTGGTGCAACTGGTGATGGAAAGCCCCGCTCTTCGCCAGCCCAAAAGATTCCAGCAAGTGCTTTTAATACTCCAAGGATTCCAAGTGAAGCAATCACCGGAATTGTTGTTCGCATTGACTGACTATTTAATAATTGAGAATTCTTACGTGATGTTAATGGTCGCATTAACCCTAGATCTACTAGAGCGCCAAGCGCTGCTCCTGAAATGAGGGCAATAACAAAAGCGCTCCAATATGAATAACTGTGTTGGATTAATTGCGAAGCAATATAAGTTGTAAACATGGCTTGACCCATTTGTGCGAAGTTAACGATTCCGGCACCACGCCAAACTAAAACCAGACCGAGCGAGACGAGTGCATAAATTGCACCTTGCGCTGTTCCGGAGAAGAAGGCCGTCAGAAATGAAGTCATTTAATACCCCAAGTAAGCGGCTCGAAGGGATGAATCAGCAATCATCTCTTTTGCTGGTAAGTCAGCAACAACTTTTCCAAGGGCAAGCAAAATTCCGTGGTCTGCAACTGCAAGTGCAGTGTTTGCATTTTGTTCGACCAATAAAACTGTTAATCCGGTAGCACGGCAGAGATCATTTACGATACTTATGATTTGTGCCGAGATAAGCGGGGCAAGGCCAAGTGAAGGTTCATCTAGCAATAATAATTTTGGTCTTGAAACTAAGGCTCGACTGATAGCCAACATTTGTCGCTCGCCACCTGAAAGTGAACCGGCTGCTTCATTGCGACGTTCGTACAAGATTGGAAAGAGTTCATAGACTTCTTTAGTTGCGATAGCTAAATCACCGCGAGCAATACGCTTTCGAAATAGGCCACCAAGTTCGATATTTTCGCCAACGCTTAATTGTGAAATTACCGCATGGCCTTCAGGTACTTGAGCAATCCCGCTTCTGACAATTGATTCAACGCTCTTGTGTGTCAGCTCTTGATCAAACCACTTGATTGAACCACTTGATGCGCGTTCGAGACCCGAGATTGTGCGCAGCAAAGTGCTCTTACCTGCGCCATTTGCACCAATCACAGTTGTGATCAACCCTGGCTTTGCTTGAAAGCTAACGCCATTTAGCGCTTTAACTGAAGCAAATTCAGTTACAAGATTAGATATGGCAAGCATTAGGCACCGAGTTTTGAATTCTCGCCAGGATTATCAGTGTGACCTAAATAAGCTTCGATCACTGCAGGGTCTCGTTTTACTTCATCGTAATGACCAGTTGCAATTAACTTACCGAAGTTTAGAACATTGACCGTATCTGAAATTTCACGGACAAAATCCACATGGTGTTCGACAATTAAAATTGAGCATCGGCGTTTAATCTGCTTTATAAGTGAAGCAAGAGCATCAATATCATCTTGGCCAAGACCGGCAGCTGGTTCATCCAAGAGTAAGAGTTTTGGGTTTATAACCAAAGCCCTAGCTAGAGCTACCCGTTTTGAATCGGGATAACTAAGTTCCGAAGGTTTGCTATCAATCAGCGCACTTCCACCAACCCACGCAAGTGCTTCTTCAGCGCGTTGCTTTAAGCCTGCTTCTACTTTTCCTGAAAGCCCGAATAATTCTTTCATGAAATTTGGTTTGTAATTCTTATCAGCGCCAACCATCACATTTTGAATTACAGATAACTCATTAAAAAGCCCAACACCTTGCAGCGTGCGTGTTATTCCCAGATCAACTAATTCATGTGGCTTGGGAAATTCTCGCTCTACTCCTTCAAATGCAAATGTTCCGGAATCACTTTTAACTAACCCAGAAATGCAATTGAATACCGTGGTCTTTCCGGCACCGTTTGGACCAATTAATCCAACAACGCTATTTTTTGGAACATCGAGAGAGACATCTGTAAGCGCTTTCACTCCACCAAAGGAGACTGATAGCTTCGAGATGGATAGCAGGGATGAACTCACGCGTAGATTCTAGGCACGCGAGTGGCAATTCGCGTAACAATTTCATAATTAATTGTTCCTGCGGCGCTGGCCCAGTCATCAATTGAATATCCAAGAGGGCCAAACACTTCTGCAATATCTCCTGCTTTTGCATCAGAATCTGGTCCAAGATCAACAACGAATTGATCCATAGAGACTCGACCAATAATTGGTGCCTTCGCCCCTGCAACAAATACACCTGCGTTATTTGTTGTGCAACGTGGAATTCCGTCGGAATATCCCATTGTGATAATTGCTAACTTCGTATCCCGCGAAGTAATTTCGGTACCGCCATATCCAACGGGTGAACCAGCTGGAACTCGCTTTACTAAATGCACTTCAGCTTTTAACGTCATTGCGGGTTCTAAATCTAATGACTGTGATGATCCCAAGGTATTAATATCAGGACTTAAGCCATACATCGAAATTCCAAGTCGCACTATGTCATTGTGCGAATTCGGATTTCGCAAAATTGCTGCAGAATTGGCAAAGTGAATAAATTCTGGCGAGATTCCAATAGCCCGTAGCTCGGCTAATTTATTTTCAAATTCTAGAAGTTGTAATGTATTTGCAGATTCTTCTGGTTCATCAGCCCTTGCAAAGTGCGACCAAAATCCCACAACATCTATATCGGCACCCTTAACAGCAATTAAGAATTCGTTCCATTCGCCAAGCAAACCACCACGAGTCATGCCAGTGTCAACTTCAATGTGTACTCGCGGCCGCTTACCAAGTGCTTTTCCTGCCGCTACAACTAATTCCAGATGACGAAGCGATGGGATAGAAAGATCAATATTTAATTCGATTGCCTCTTTGAAATCGGAATTCGGTGGAGTTAGCCAGGCAATAACTGGTGCGGTGACGCCATTTTCACGAAGTTTTACCGCTTCTTCTAGAAGTGCGACACCAAGCCATTTCGCACCAGAATCAATCGCGCATTTTGCGACAGGGATTAAGCCATGTCCATATGCATCAGCCTTTACAACAGCTAGAACTTGGGCAGAAGTTTGGTTTCGAATTAATTTAATATTATTCGCGATAGCTTTTAAATTTACTTCGACAACGGCCCGCATTAGTTAGCCTCGACAATCACCATAGCGGATGCTATTCCACCATCATGTGAAAGCGTAAGGTGCACGGTGTGATTGCTTAGTCGCTTCGCCATCTCACCGCTAAATTCGAAGTTTGGCTTTCCACTTGCCTCATTTACTACCTCGGCCTCTTGCCAGTTAAATGCAGCTTTAGCATTTAGCGCTTTTGCCAGTGCTTCCTTTGCGGCAAATCTGGCCGCCAGACTTGATGGCTTTAACTTTGCTTCATTCGCAGTAAATACACGAGTAAGTAAGCCAGGTGTGCGTTCAAGGGATTCTTGAAAACGTTCAATAGCAACAACATCTATACCGATTCCGATAATTGAAGTCATTATGAGGGCTGCTTATCAGATGGAATAAATCGATCAACTGCAATTATCGCGACTAAGAGCGCACCACCAATAAAAACTCCACCAAGCAAATCAGAGAACCAGTGGGTATTTCTAATCAGAGAAACAATAAATACGGTAGCTGTAATTAAACCAACGATTGGATAAAGCTTGATGCCTTCGAAGGGCGCCCGATTTGTATATCGATAGATTAAATATGCAAGCAGGCCCCAAGTGATTAGCGCATTAGAAGCGTGACCACTTGGATATGACATGCCATCTGCATGCAAGACATCGATATAAAGTCTTGGCTTAGTTCTGCCAATAATTATCTTGGTTACACCAACAACTAAATTAAGCGAGAGCAGCGCAAGCAATGAGAGATTAATCGGTCTAAAAGACTTGAATCGCAAACTAATGATTGCCGCGCAAATTAGCAGAACAGTTGCGGTGAACCAGCGAAGTCCAAGATCATCTAGGCCAATCAAAATATGACCGGCCAACCCCTTAAACTGCGGATTCTTTAAGTGCAGAACATAATGGTCGAATTGGTACAACCAACCACGAGTTAAAACTTGTTGGGTGATAAATAAGAATCCAAGAAAGAGAAGTGCTGAAACCCGTAAGGCGTGGAACATTTCGGCCCGGCGTTTACTTAATGGATCAATTTCAATTTGCGACATGTCACTCGACCGTAACCGATTTAGCCAAATTGCGAGGTTGATCAACATCATTTCCGCGGGCGATTGCCATTTCGTATGCAATTACTTGCAATGGGACCACAGATAAAACTGGTTGAAGAAATTCATGCGTTGTTGGAATTCGAACTAAGTAATCGGCAGCTTCAAGTTTTGAATCTGCAATCGCAATAACCACAGCGCCTCTGGCCTTTACCTCTTGAATATTTGATGCCATCTTTTCGGCTAATAATGAACCAGCCGCTGGCATAATCGCAACTACAGGAGTTCCATCTTCAATCAAAGCGATTGGTCCATGTTTTAACTCGCCACCTGCAAAACCTTCAGCATGCATATACGCCAATTCTTTTAACTTTAGCGCGCCTTCAAGTGCAGTTGGAAAACCAACATGGCGGCCAAGAAATAACATTGAATTCGCGCTACTGAATTTTCTAGTTAACTCACGGAGCGGCTCCACTGTCTCAAGCACCTGTTCTACCTTTGCGGGAAGCTCGGATAATTCAGATTCAATTTCCGAAATTAATTGGGCAGATATCGTTCCTCTAATTCGACCCAGGTGTAGACCAATCAAATACATTGCAATTAGTTGAGTTTCGAAGGCCTTAGTAGATGCAACTGCGATTTCAGGGCCGGCATGCGTATAAAGAACAGCGTCAGATTCCCTCGGGATGGTTGAGCCATTTGTATTGCAAACCGCAAAGACAATTGCGCCCTTTTCTTTGGCATAACGCATCGCCATTAAAGTATCCATCGTTTCACCGGATTGTGAAACCGGAATTACTAAAGTGTTTTTATCAACACTTGGATCTCGATAACGATATTCAGATGCCAGCTCGACATCAACTGCGATATTGGCCCATTTTTCAATCGCATACTTTCCAACTAGTCCCGCGTTAAATGCAGTTCCGCAGGCAACGATTACAACTTTCTCAATCTTTGTTAGATCTATTCCGTTAGTGATTGCGCTATCCAACCCAGCAACGCGGCCAAGCAAAGTATCTGCAATTGCCTTTGGTTGTTCAAAGATTTCCTTAAGCATGAAGTGTTCAAAGCCACCACGTTCTGCTGCGCTGGCATCCCAAGAAATTTCATATTCATTATGAGGCAAAACTTTCCCTGATAAATCTGTGATGACAATTGATTCAGCTGTTATGTCCGCGACCTCGTCTTGACCAAGTTCTAAAGCGCGTTTGGTATGTGCAATAAATGCTGAAACATCTGAAGCCAAGAAATTCTCACCATTGCCTACCCCAACTACAAGTGGTGAATTTCGGCGAGCTCCGACAATACGTCCGGGTTCATCGCTATGTATCGCCAACAAAGTAAATGAGCCACGTAAAACTTTGCAGATATCGCGCATCGCTGCTGCAAGATCCCCGCTATTTGCTTTTCGTGCATCGCTTAAAAGGTGGGCAACAGATTCGGTATCTGTTTCAGATTTAAATACATGCCCGGCCTTCTCTAACTCGCGACGTAGTTCGAGGTAATTTTCGATGATTCCATTATGAATAACTGCAAGCTTTCCTTCGTTATCTAAATGCGGATGTGCATTTTCATCAGTTGGACCGCCGTGGGTTGCCCATCTTGTATGCCCAATTCCGCTGTGCGAATTTGGGATCTTGGTGCCCAAAATTTCTTCTAAATTTCCTAATTTTCCTGCACGCTTTTCAACCCATAGTTTTTCACCAGCAGTTGTTGCTAAAGCTATTCCCGCAGAGTCATAACCTCGATATTCGAGTTTGCGAAGGCCTTCTAAAACTGGTGTAAGTGCGAGTTCTTTTCCGGTGTAACCAACAATGCCACACATAGAAAAGACTCCTTAAATAATTACGAGAGTTCTAATCTTACTAGCGATGCAAGCTTCTGTGCGATTTCCTCGGCAACGCTCTGGCTTTCCGCCTCAACCATTACTCGCACAAGTGGTTCAGTTCCAGATGCACGAAGCAAGATGCGACCAGTTGAACCAAGTTTTGCTTCAAGTTCGCCAATCGCTGACGCAATCGCTTTAGAAGTTTGTAACTTGCTCTTATCAACGTCATTCACATTAATTAATACTTGTGGGAAGCGAACCATAATTTTTGCGAGTTCGGCTAATGACTTCTTGGTTTTAGCCATTACTGACATCAACTGCAAGGCTGTCAAAAGTCCATCTCCGGTGTTTGCAAAATCGCGCATAATTATGTGGCCTGATTGTTCGCCACCGAGTTTGTGACCATTGGCCAACATATTTTCTAGAACATAACGATCGCCAACAGGTGTTTTTTCAAATGAAATTCCGGAATCGCTCATGGCTTTAATGAATCCCAAGTTGGTCATAACGGTTCCGACTACGGTTGGAACTTTCCACTCTTTCGCCAAAATTGCCAGAATAAAATCGCCATCAACTAGATTGCCGGCAGCATCAACGGCTAGGGCACGATCAGCATCACCATCATGTGCAATACCTATATCTGCACCATTCGCCTTGACTTGTGCAATTAAGTTTTCGATATGTGTTGAACCGCAATTGTCATTGATGTTTAAACCATTTGGCTGATTTGAAATAGCAATAACTTGGGCACCAGCTCGTGCATAAACTTCAGGGGCAACTTCTGATGATGCGCCATTTGCGCAATCAACTACAACTTTTATGCCATCAAGGTTGATAGAAAGTGATGAAAGTAAGTGATAGATATATCTTTCGCTCGCTGATTCATCAACGATAACTCGGCCTACGTCACGACCAATTGGTCGGTCCCAAGGTTCATTTAGCCTTGCTTCGATTGCAGCTTCAAGGGCATCGTCTAACTTTCCGCCACCCTTAGCAAAGAATTTAATTCCGTTATCAGGCATTGGATTGTGGGATGCGCTAATCATTACGCCAAGATCTGCGCCAGTTGATGCAACTAAATGAGCGATTGCAGGTGTTGGAAGAACTCCGACTTTATAAACATCAACACCGGCGCTTGCTAAACCAGCAACGATTGCAGCTTCTAGAAATTCACCAGATGCACGAGAGTCTTGTCCAACAATTGCTTTAGGACGATTCTTTGAAATTGCACCGACTTCGCCCAATACGTGCGCAGCGGCGACAGCTAAATCGAGTGCGAGTTCGGCAGTTAAATCACGATTGGCAATGCCTCTGACACCATCAGTGCCAAAGAGAGCCATGATTGCGAAAGTTGAATTAACGCTTGCTGTATTGAGAACGCTTACGTGCCTTCTTTAGGCCGTACTTCTTACGTTCGATAACACGAGCATCACGTGCAAGGAATCCTGCCTTCTTAAGCGAAGGACGGTTTGCATCACGATCAATTTCATTTAGCGCACGAGCAACACCTAAACGAAGTGCGCCAGCTTGTCCTGATGTTCCGCCACCATTAATGCGCGCGACAACATCGAATTCATTTTCTGCACCAACAGTGCGGAATGGTTCTGACACTAGTTGTTGGTGAACCTTATTTGGGAAATAAACAGCTAATTCTTTACCGTTAACGATCCACTTACCTGAACCAGGTACTAAGCGAACGCGTGCAACTGCCTCTTTACGACGACCAGTTCCGCCACCAGGTGCAAGAACACCTTTACGACCAGCTGGTGTACCAGGAGTTGAAGATGAATACGATGTTGGTACTTCTTCAACATCAGTATCGATTGCGGTATCAAAATCAGACATTTATATAGCTCCTGTTACTTACTTAGTCATTTGTGAAACTTGGTTGAATACGAATGGTGTTGGATTTTGCGCAGCATGTGGATGGGTTGGACCTGCGTAAACCTTTAGCTTTGAACCAACAGTGCGGCCCAACTTATTCTTTGGAATCATTCCTAGAATTGCTTTTTCAACGATACGTGTTGGATCTGAATTAATAAGATCTGAGTAAACAATTGAAGTC
>CAEZYV010000012.1_pt1 | contig 9836 bp, 7 predicted proteins | sample 7265771 | NCBI WGS metagenome assembly CAEZYV01 (sample SAMEA6813944, study PRJEB35770) | uncultured Actinomycetes bacterium | biome: Freshwater; feature: Freshwater reservoir; material: water | place: Czech Republic | collected 2017-04-14 | depth 30m m | reverse complement strand
TCCGGTTGGAGTTGAAAGCAAACGAGAGTTATTAGATGAATATGTTGATTTTCTACTCTCACTCTTTCCAGAGATTTCAGATCCCGCAAGTACTCAGCGCAAATTAAAAGTATTTATCGACGCTGGCAATGGCATGGCTGGTCACACAGCACCTGCAGTTATGGCCCGCCTAAATGTTGAAGTTATCCCGATGTATTTTGAACTTGATGGCAATTTTCCAAATCACGAGGCTAATCCGATTGATTCAAAGAATTTAGTTGATCTGCAGAAGCGAGTTATCAAAGAGGGCGCAGATATTGGTCTGGCCTTCGATGGTGACGCAGATCGATGCTTCTTAATTGACGAGAAGGGTGCATTGGTAAATCCCTCTGCGCTAACTGGTCTAATTGCGGTTCGAGAACTTAAACGTAAACCAGGTTCAACAATTATTTATAATTTAATTTCTTCTAAATGCGTTCCCGAAATAATTACTGAAAATGGTGGGACACCTCTTCGTTCAAGAGTTGGACACTCATTCATTAAGAAGATGATGGCTGATTCAGGTGCAATCTTTGGTGGCGAACATTCAGGTCATTTCTACTTTGCTGATTTTTGGCGGGCAGATTCCGGAATGTTAGCTGCGCTCTATGCGCTCACTGAATTAGCAGCAGGCAAGAAATCGCTTTCAACACTTTTGAAACCTTTCAACCGTTATGTTGCAAGTGGCGAAATAAATTCTGAAGTTGCAAATGTTCCAGCAACAATTGCTGCAATCTTGGCCGAATATGGCCCAGTTGAAAGCGGTGGCAAAGGCTTTGAAGTCGATGAGCTAGATGGCATTACTTTGACCGGCCCAAAGTATTGGTTCAATGTTCGTGCCTCAAATACCGAACCACTGCTTCGATTAAATGTTGAGGGCGATACTGAGGCTCAGATGATCAAGGCGCGCGACGCTCTGCTCGCAATCATCAGGGCTAAGCGATAACCTACGCTCCTACACATAAATACGAGAAGCCTCTCATTCAAGATTTAATAGGAGTTATTCGTGAGCGTTGAAACTGCCGTAAAACATGACATTGCAAATGCTGCTCTAGCAGCCGAGGGCAAGAAGAAGATTGAATGGGCCGAACGAAACATGCCAGTGTTGGCACAAATTCGTGAACGCTTTGAGAAGGAACAACCATTTAAGGGAATTCGCATCTCTGCTTGCATGCACGTAACAACCGAGACAGCGAACTTAATGCGCGCACTTAAAGCTGGTGGCGCAGAGCTTGCACTTTGTGCATCTAATCCACTTTCAACTCAAGATGACACTGCTGCAGCGCTAGTCCATGAATATGGAATCAGTGTTTATGCTCGTAATGCAGTTGACCGTGATGGTTACTACTCACATATCAATGCATCACTAGATATCAAGCCACACTTGGTATTCGATGATGGTTGCGACTTAGTAAACACACTTCACACAACTCGCACAGAATTAATCGAAGGAATCATCGGCGGTTGCGAAGAGACCACAACTGGTGTTATTCGTCTAAGCCAAATGACAAAAGATGGCGCCCTAAAGTTTCCAATGATCGCCGTGAATGACACCGACACAAAGCACATGTTCGATAACCGCTTTGGTACAGGTCAATCAACACTCGATGCAATCTTCCGTTCTACTAACTCACTTATTGCAGGTAAAACATTCGTAGTCGCAGGATTTGGTTATTGCGGCAAGGGTGTTGCAGAACGCGCAAAGGGTATGGGCGCAGATGTAATCGTCACTGAAATTGACCCAACAAAGGCGCTAGATGCGCTTATGCAGGGCTACCGAGTAATGCCAATGACAGAAGCTGCGAAGTATGGCGATATCTATGTAACTGTCACAGGTAACCGCGATGTTCTTCGCGAAGAACACTTCAAGGTCATGAAAGATGGTGCAATCCTTTCTAATGCCGGTCACTTCGATATTGAAATCGATGTTGCTTGGTTAGAGCAGAATGCAAAGAGCAAGAATGCAAAGATGCGCCACCAAACAGATGAATATGTCATGGCTGATGGCCGTCGCATTCTTCTACTTGCTGAAGGCCGTCTTGTGAACTTGGGCGCTGCTGAAGGTCACCCAGCATCTGTAATGGATATGTCATTCTCGGATCAAGCACTTACAGCAGAATATTTATTGAAGGCCGCTGCAAAACTTGGTGCCGGATTGCATGAAGTTCCAACTGAGATTGATAAAGAAGTTGCGCGCTTAAAGCTTGAGAGCATGGGTTCAACAATCGATAAGTTAACTCCAGCACAAGAGCTATACCTCAACTCTTGGGAGCACGGTAGCTAATGACTCTGATCATGGTCGTCGATGACGACCAAGATCTAGCTGAGATGCTTGGCATCGTATTAACCGGTGCTGGGTACGAAGTGGATTTGGTAAGTCGCGGTGATGAAGTGATGCCACTCTTCACCGCGCAAAATCCAGATTTAATTTTGTTAGATGTAATGCTTCCCGGCCTAAATGGCGTAGAAGTTTGTAAATTAATTCGCGAAAAATCTATGGTTCCTATTGTTATGTTGTCCGCAAAGGGCGACAAGCAAGATGTTGTTGCTGGCCTTGAAGCGGGCGCCGATGATTACATGGTTAAGCCTTTTGATCCATCGGAACTTGTTGCGCGCATGAAAGTTAGATTGCGCCGCAGTACTGCTGAAGTAAGTTCTGATTTGCACATCGGAAATATCAAGATTGATCAGATTGAACATTCAATTATTAGAGATGGCCAAGTAATTGCACTTACTCGCCTTGAATTTGATTTGCTTGTTGCACTCGCAAAAGAGCCCGGCCGCGTCTTTACTCGCGAAGCTTTATTAAGTGAAGTCTGGGGCTATCGCCCAGCAACGGATACTCGATTGGTAAATGTTCACATTCAAAGACTTCGATCAAAGGTAGAACTTGATCCAGAAAATCCGACAATTATTCTTACAGTTCGCGGAGTCGGATATAAGGCTGGTGTTCCTGGAAGTTCACAGTGAAATCGCCAATCAGTGCATGGCGAGCTTCGCTGGTATTTCGCGTTACCAGCACAATTGTTGCTCTCTCAGTCATAATTATTTGGCTTCTTGGTTCAGCGCTCTATAACCAAATCTCTTCCGGTATTTTTGATGAGAAATTAAACCTCTCGATCTCTGATGCACAATCAACTGCAAGAAATACCCAGTTGCAACTTACTTTTTCACAGTATCAAGATAAAGCTGCGCTTAAATTAATTTTCGCGGAAATTCTTGCGGTACCGCCTAAGACTTTCGAAAGCGCTGCTCGAGAGATTGCAATCTTCTCATTTGCAAATACCAATAGCCGATATAAATTTGATGGAACTTCAAACTTCTTGGAAGCCACTTCGGTTCCTATGCAATTTCGCGAACGAACCAGAACTTCAACGGTTACTCAATGGGAACGAACAAATTTGCAATATATTGATGGAAAAGTTGAACCAGCAATTGTCGTCGGCCACGACCTAACCATTAAAGGCGCAGGAAAATACGAATTTTATGTTCTATTTAGCTTGGCCCAACAGAACCGCACGATGTCACTAATCTTGAAGTATCTATGGTTGACCGGTATTGCTTTAACTTTCTTGATTGGTTTGATTTCATTCTTCGTTTTACGTCGCTTGATCTCACCGATTCGAGATGCCGCAAGAGTTGCAGAAGAGTTAACAGCAGGCAACCTGGAACTTCGTATGGATATTCATGGTGAGGATGAAATTGCCAGTTTGGGTTATTCATTTAACGAAATGGCGGTCTCGCTACAGCAACAGATTTCAAGACTTGAAAATCTCTCTAAATTGCAACAGCGCTTCGTATCGGATGTTTCGCACGAACTTAGAACCCCATTAACCACTATTCGAATGGCTTCACAAGTTATTTATTCATCCCGAGATTCATTCGAGCCAACAATTGCTAGAAGCGCAGAACTTCTTGTTTCACAGATTGATCGATTCGAATCTCTGCTTACCGACCTTTTAGAGGTAAGTAGATTTGATGCGCAAGCAGCAGTTCTTGAAATCGAAGAGATTGACATTATTACGCTGGTGCGAGAAACCATTGATTATGTTCATCCAAGCCAAGATCGCATCGTTCATTTATGGGCGCCGGATAAGCCAGTAATGGTTGATATTGATCCTCGCAGAATTAAGCGAATCATCAGAAATCTAATCTCGAATGCTATGGATCATCGCGAAGATAAGAGCATTGATGTGCAGATTGAAGAAACCGAGAACGAAGTTTCAATCGGAGTGCGTGATTATGGGGTCGGGTTTAACTACATCGACAAGAAATTGCTCTTTGAACGTTTTTGGCGAGCTGATAGTTCAAGAGCACGTACTACTGGTGGAACCGGACTTGGACTTTCTATTGCGCTTGAAGATGCCAAATTACATCAAGGTGAAATTGATGTTTGGGGCGAACGCGGCAAGGGCGCACACTTTGTATTAACAATTCCTAAATTTGCTGGTGGTTCAATTCAAAGCCACCCAATTTCTGCACAGCCTGAATGAGTTCACAATAAGATCCTAAGTATTGAAAATCTGCGAAGAAGAATTCGCCCCTGATTTAAAATCGAAGGATGCGTTTCTTTTCGGCAGTTGCTTCACTGATTTATCCAGCCATTTGTCTCTCTTGTTCAAGATCAATGATTTCAGAGTCGCAACAATCAGCAATTTGTGAGAATTGCATTCGCAATTTAAGTTCAAAAGCTGCTTTAACAAATCGGGGAAAAATCCAAGTATTTGCGGGTAGCAAATACTCACTACAAATGTCGCACATTATTTTGGCAGCTAAGGAAGATAATCACGCTACGGCTCGAACTCTATTGGCCAAGCAACTCACAAAATCTCTCGAACTATTTAACTCCCGTGAATTAACGCATTCACTTAAGCAGAGTAAATCCCTGTATTTGATTCCGATCCCATCTAGGCGTGCGGCGGATCGAGCTCGTGGTTATTCGCATATACAACGGCTAATAAAGAAATTTATAGAGCTAAATCCAAATTTAAATATCGAGATTCTGGATTGTCTTCACCATGCGAAGAAAATTAAGGACCAGTCAACCTTAAATTTTAATGAGAGAGAGCTAAATATGCGGGGAGCATTTCTCATTGATGAGAGTTTTGATTTAAAGATTGCCCAGTTAAGAAATTCTAATTCTTGGGTATTCATAGTTGATGATTTGGTAACGACTGGGACTACCGTCCAAGCCGCAAATAAGGCGTTAATTCAGCGCGGATTGCGGGTCGATGGGGTACTTGCCTCGTGCGCAACCGATGGATTTACGCATTAAGATATCCCAGTATCCATTGGATGAAATACGAAAGAGGAAATGTGTCGCCGTTACTAGACAAGATTTTGCGTGCCGGAGAAGGTCGTCACATTCGCCAACTCGAAAAAATTGCAAAAGACGTCTTAACTTTTGAGCCACAAATTTCTGCTCTTAGCGATTCGGATCTTCGCGCGCAGACCACAAAACTTAAAGAACAACTTGCATCTGGCAAGAGCCTTGATGAATTACTTCCTGAAGCATTCGCAACAGTTCGCGAAGCTGCAAAGCGCACACTTGGACAACGTCACTATGACGTACAAATTATGGGTGGGGCCGCACTTCATAAGGGCAATGTTGCAGAAATGCGTACTGGTGAAGGTAAGACTTTGGTTTCAACCCTTCCAGCATATTTAAATGCTTTAACTGGTAAAGGCGTGCATGTTGTAACTGTGAATGATTATCTCGCCGAGCGCGATAGTGAGTGGATGGGACGTATTCACCGCTTCTTAGGTTTAAAGGTTGGCGTAATTCTTTCGAATATGTCTCCAGCAGAACGTCGCGAGGCATATGCGGCAGATATTACTTATGGCACAAATAACGAATTTGGTTTCGATTATCTACGCGACAACATGGCTTGGACCTTAGAAGATTGCGTGCAACGCGAACATAACTTTGCGATTATTGACGAAGCTGACTCAATTTTGATTGACGAAGCTCGTACACCTTTGATCATCAGCGGACCAGCAGATAAACCAACAAAATGGTATGTCGAATTCGCAACTATTGCCCAAAAACTAGAGCGCGATGTTCACTACGAAGTGGATGAAAAGAAGCGCACTGTTGGCGTTCTCGAACTAGGTGTTACAAAGGTTGAAGAATTACTTGGAATCGAAAACCTTTATGAATCAGTAAATACCCCAATGATTGGCTACCTAAATAACGGAATCCGCGCAAAAGAACTATTCAAGCGCGATAAAGATTATGTTGTCATGAATGGCGAACTCTTGATCGTTGATGAGCACACCGGGCGCATGCTTGCGGGCCGTCGCTATAACGAAGGTTTGCACCAAGCTCTTGAAGCTAAAGAACGCCTAGAAATTCAGGATGAAAATCAGACTCTTGCAACCATTACTTTGCAGAACTATTTCCGCCTATACGAAAAGCTTTCAGGTATGACTGGAACTGCAATGACTGAAGCATCTGAATTGATGCAGATTTATAAGCTTGGCGTTATTCCAATTCCAACAAATCGACCAATGCAGCGCATCGATCAACCAGATTTAATCTATAAGTCCGAACTCGCAAAGTTCATTGCTTCAGCCGAAGATATTGCAGCCCATCATAAGAAGGGCCAACCAGTATTAGTCGGAACTGTTTCGGTTGAAAAATCTGAAGAACTCTCTTCACTTCTCAAAAAGCGTGGAATTCCACACGAAGTTCTAAATGCTAAACAACATGAACGTGAAGCGGCAATCATTGCCCGCGCCGGAACTGTTGGCGCAGTAACGGTTGCAACAAATATGGCTGGTCGTGGAACTGACATCATGCTTGGCGGTAATCCAGAATTTATGGCTGACTTCGAACTTCAACGTCGTGGCTTAAGCCCAGTTGAAACACCAGAAGAATATGAAGCAGCATGGGCTGATGAATTAGCAAAGCAGAAAGCTGCAGTTGCTAAAGAGCACGAAGTTGTTGTTGAACTTGGCGGACTTTATGTTCTTGGTACCGAACGCCATGAATCTCGTCGTATTGATAATCAGCTTCGCGGTCGTTCTGGTCGCCAAGGTGACCCAGGAGAATCTCGTTTCTACCTCTCACTTCAAGATGATTTGATGCGTCGATTTAATTCAGGCATTGTTGAAAGATTCCTTGGCGCTGCCGGTGTTGCAGATGATGTTCCAATTGAATCCAAGATGGTTTCAAATGCAATTCGTTCTGCCCAAACTCAGGTTGAATCACTTAACTTTGAAATGCGTAAGAATGTTTTGAAGTATGACGATGTTATGAATCGCCAACGCGAAGTTGTTTACAGCGAACGTCGCGAGGTTCTTGAAGGCGCAGATATCCAGGAGCAAGTAAAGACATTTATTGTTGACACTATTTCTGCCTATGTTGAAGCAGCAACCAGTGAAGGCTTTGGCGAAGATTGGGATCTGGACACGCTTCACACTGCACTTAAGGCTCTGTATCCAATTTCATTTACAGTCGAAGGACTTATCGCAGAAGTTGGTGGCCGCTCAGGTCTTGATCAAGGATTTATCCTCGATCGCGTACTTGCAGATGTTGAGAAAGCATACGAAGAGCGCGAAGAAACTCTTACCCCAACAGTTACTCGTGAACTCGAGCGAAAGATTCTGCTTTCAGTATTAGATCGCAAATGGCGCGAGCACCTTTATGAGATGGATTATTTACAAGAAGGAATCGGACTACGTGCGATGGCACAGCGGGATCCACTGGTTGAATATCAAAAAGAAGGTTATGACTTATTCGCAGCAATGATGGATGCAATCAAGGAAGAGCTTGTTGGTTACTTGTTCAATGTTGAAGTTAATGTTGAAGAAGAATCAGGTGGCGTTGAAGCAAAAGGCTTGAGCCCGGCAGTCAAACCACAGAACGAACTTCGTTATTCAGCTGCAGATGAAGCTGGCGGCGTAGTCGCTACCGGCGGAACTTCGCGCAATGCACCTTGCCCTTGTGGTTCTGGCAAGAAATACAAGCGCTGTCACGGCGCTGCTTAATTAACTTAGAGCAGAATCAATTCGGTGCAGAGCCATCTTTTATCTACACCCTCGAATCTAAGAATTAAAGATCGGACTCTTTCACCAATTCGCAGCGTGATTGTTGTTTCAGCAACGCCTTCAATTGGCTGACTTATATAAATCTTGCGGATTTTTGGGGCGGTTTTCAGTATTGACGACTTAGCTAGTAATTGTTGATGAACTTGCCTATGCGACCATCTGGCAAGTTGGTTTGCAGATCTACGCCCGCTCCAAATCTCAACAACGCTTAAGGCAAATTTTGTTACCCATTCCTGAATATCTGGAAGATCGCTTAGTGGTGAAGGTTTGGCCAGGAACTCTGGATCTGAAAAATCTTCTACGCCTCGTCCAAAGTATTCCGGTGTCGGAACCAAATAAAGCTTTGCTGGAACGTATGGAACTTCCGGAGTTTTTATCTCGGAGTAGAAGGCAAGTATTGGATGGGCCCAAAGAGATTGATCTGTTGGAGTAGCAGAACCTGGTGTTCCGTAATTCACGATTCGATATGTATTTTGAAGATATGTATTTTGAAGATCTGTATTTGTCATGCCCAGACCTTTTCAATCCTTGTCTTAGGAAACCTCCTCCTAAAGGATGATTTTCGCGAAGCAAGTTAACGGAAGGTGATTGCTGTGGATTGGGATCGGGGAAGAGTGGAAATTATGAGTATTCATAGCCCATTAGAAATGGGAGAAAATGAGAAAACGAAGAGAATTATCGAATCTAAATCTAGAGAATATGAAAGAGATAGCCTTAAAAAGAGCAACAGCAAAGACATATTTTGCAATCGGATTACTAGCACTTTCACTCTTTGCGGCTTTTGCTATAACTGGTAAAGCCAACAGGTCAATCAGCGTTTGGTCAGCAAGAACAGATTTGGTGGCTGGCGAAAGACTAAGTAGTGAAAATACCCAAGAGATAAAAGTCTTCTTGCCGGGTAATTCTGCAAGGTATATCGAATCCTCTTCAAAGATAATGAATCGAATCATAAATCGCGGAGTATCGATTGGTGAGTTAATTCCGCTATCTGCAGTGGCTGACAGATATAGCGGTGAAAAAATGCGTAGCGTTCCACTAAAAATCGCGCGAAACGATCTACCCAGTGACCTGATATCGGGGAATAACGTTGATATCTACTTCCTTCCCCAGCCAGAGTTGAACTCTTCTAAAGTGCGAAAAACGCAATTAATTTCGCAGGGAGTTACGGTTGAAAGTATTGATTTGAAATCAAAAGACATGGGGGGAGATATAGGAATTGTTCTAAAGATTCCAGAGTCTCAAGTTTTAGATCTTCTGGCTTTACTTAATAATTCAAGAATAGTGGTGGTACGAAATGCAATCTGAAATTCCGCAACTTCAAGTTGTAACTGCAATAAGTGATGCCGACAGCGAAGATTTTGTCTCACAGCTCTTATTTAGCCAAGGTTGGAGCATAATTTTTCGGGCGATAGATATGGCGGGCCTTATAACATTTCTGAAGGCCCGGACTAGTGCTCTTCGCACAGTGGTGATTTTTAAATCCGATCTTCCAGATTTTGATCTCAATTTGTTGCAGGAATTATCAAGTCCCAAAGTAACGCTAATTTCCTTGGATAATATCGAAACTAATTCTCATAAATTAATGACACATATTCGAGGCCAATTAAGATTGCCACTTATCTTTGAGGGATCTATGGCTGCAATTGAAAAAGCTGATTTCGATCCTTCGAATTCCAGCAAGGCTAAAGTGGCGCAGCGACCATGTGTAATAACAATTACCGGAACCGTAGGGGCGCCTGGGCGAAGTTCTGTTGCCTTGAACATAG
>CAEZYV010000011.1_pt1 | contig 9957 bp, 9 predicted proteins | sample 7265771 | NCBI WGS metagenome assembly CAEZYV01 (sample SAMEA6813944, study PRJEB35770) | uncultured Actinomycetes bacterium | biome: Freshwater; feature: Freshwater reservoir; material: water | place: Czech Republic | collected 2017-04-14 | depth 30m m | reverse complement strand
TCTGGTTCGGGTGCAGTTGGGGTTGAAGCACTTTCCAGAGGAGCCGCGAATGTTTATTCCGTCGAAGATCATGCACCAACTGCCAGTATCGCTTCAAAGAATTTTGCGCTTGTTAATAGCGCGAGTGGAAAATTTACAGTCTTAACTTCGTCGGCGGAACGTTTTGTTGGTACACCTCATCAACTAGCTTTCGACATAATTTTCATGGATCCACCATACGATGTTGCAAATGATGTAATAGAAAAACTCTTAAGTGATATCTGCACAAATAATTTATTGAAGCGCAATGGAATAGTCGCGATAGAGCGTGAGACGAAGAAGGCGCAATTTACTTGGCCTGCGCCATTTATTGCCGAGAAAGTCCGTTCATATGGGCAGGGAAGTATCTTCTACGGTGGTTATTCTGCTAGCGTTTTGCCGTGAATCGCGTCGTCTGCCCTGGATCATTTGATCCCATAACTTTTGGGCACTTAGATATCATCAAGCGCGCTAGCTCGTTATTCGATGAAGTAATTATTGCTGTAATGGTTAACCAAACTAAGAAGACGCTATTTACTGTTGAAGAGCGCATCGAAATGGTTCGTGAGGTAACTTCAAAATATCCAAATGTAAAGGTCGATTCTTGGTCGGGCTTACTTGTGGATTACTGCAAAAAGAATGATATTTCGATCATCGTTAAGGGCCTTCGCGCCGTAACCGACTTTGACTACGAACTTCAAATGTCACAGGTTAATTTGCAACTTCAAGAAGTCGAAACCCTATTCCTCTCAACCGCACCTGCACATTCATTCTTATCATCTTCACTCGTCAAAGAGATCGCCAGCTATGGCGGCGATGTATCTAGTTATATCCCGGCAGCACTTTTAGAGCGATTGAAAGATCGCTTGGCTGGAAATTAAAGGAGAGAAAAATGGAAGTTATTGAGCGCATAGAAACTGCAATCGCAATGGTCGAAGAGGCTCGCGGTGTTCCACTTTCAGCTAGCTGTGTACTTCATCGCGGAGAAATCCTTGAACTCTGAGATAGTGCACGTGCAGCATTCCCTGCCGACCTAGCAAATGCGCAACAAATTTTGCGCGAACAAGATGAAGTTATCGAGGATGCAAGAACCCAGGCCGATCAAATAATTGCGCATGCTCGCGAAGAAGTTGAATCTATGATTTCGCAGACTGAAATTGTTGCGGCTGCTAAGAAAGAAGCTCGAAGAATTTTAGATGAGGTAGCTGAAGAAGCTGCAAGCCAACAAGGCGAAATTGATGCATATGTAGATTCAAGACTTGCCACACTTGAAGTAATACTTCACAAGACCATGGAAGTTGTAAATCGTGGTCGCGACCAACTTGCAGGCGTCGATGCAAAATCTGCGCTTTCAGAGTTGGGCGATAAGTAAAACTTATATGAGCAAGAACCCCTTCCTCTTTAATACGCATGATTTACCGCGTCGCGCGGGCGAGATGCGCGAATACGAATTAACTATTGATTCGCATGAAGCACTTGGCTTTGAAGTATTAGCAATCGCGCAGGATGAACCAATTGATATTGATTTGCGAATCGAATCTGTAGCAGAGGGAATACTTGCAACAGCAACAGTACGAACCGAAGCAAGCGGAGAATGTGGTCGCTGTCTTGATGCGGTTTATTACGATGTCGATGAAACTTTTCAAGAATTATATGAATATGTTGAAGATCCAAGACAAGCTCGCAAGCGGAACAAGCCTGGTAAAAAGCGTCCGCAGAAAAGTGAAGAAGATGATTTGGATGAGGATTTAGTTCGCCAAATGGATGGCGACATGATTGATCTTGATGGACCGATTCGCGATGCGGTTATTTTAAATTTGCCGATCAACCCACTCTGTTCCCCAGATTGCCCAGGGCTATGTCCGGATTGCGGCGTTAAGTGGATTGAACTTCCCGAAGACCATGCCCACGCACCAGCTGATATTCGCTGGGCTGGATTGGAAAATTGGGCCGGCCCAACAGGGGAGTAGGCCCGTTTTTGAATATCTGAGGATTTGAGGGATACTTACGCCCTTCAACAATTCATATTTTAGTAATGGATTTATTAGCAAAAAGGGGTGCCTAAAGTGCCAGTACCAAAGCGAAAGATGTCTCGCTCACGCACTCGTCATCGTCGTAGCGCATGGAAGACAACTCCTGCAGCGATTGCAAATTGTGCACAGTGCCAACAACCAAAGTTGCAACATACAGCTTGCCCAACTTGCGGTACTTACAACTCACGTCAAGTAGTAGAGGTTTAATCTGTACGATCGTTTGATTGCATCACTTGGAACTTCGGTTTCAAGTGAATTGCTAGAACTTGCACTAACCCACCGTTCTTATGCTTACGAATTTGGTGGACTTCCAACTAATGAACGTCTCGAATTTCTTGGGGATAGTGTTCTCGGATTAGTTGTTACTGAAGAGCTTTATACAAAATTTCCGGATTTAGATGAGTCACGTCTATCACCGTTGCGATCTGGCGTTGTAAATATGCGGGCACTTGCGCAAATTGCACGTGAATTAGATCTAGGTCAATTTTTAAGAATTGGTAAGGGCGAAGAGACCACCGGCGGCCGCGATAAGAATTCGATTCTTGCCGATTCACTCGAAGCACTAGTAGGCGCGATCTATTTAGATAAGGGCTTTGAAGCAACCCAAGAAATTATTTTGAATTGGTTTAGACCAACGATTGAATCCGCAAATGCTCTTGGTCTTGGCTTAGATGGCAAGACTGCATTACAAGAATTATGCGCAGCTCGTGGATTGGGCACACCAGAATATGAAGTTAGCGAATCTGGCCCAGATCATAATAAAAGTTTTACTGCTGCAGCAGTTGTATCAAATGAGAAGTTTGAAATTGGCGAGGGTAAGTCCAAGCGCGAGGCCGAACAGGTCGCCGCTAAATTGGCTTACGATATTTTAAATGCCCGAACTTCCTGAAGTTGAAACTGTAAGACGGGGTTTAGCTGAACATATAGTCGGCAAGAAATTTAAAAAGATTGATGTTTTGCACCCCCGTGCAACATCACCTAAATCAATAGCAGCCCTCACTTCACTGACTGGTGCGCGAGTCAAAGCGGTTGCGCGTCGCGGAAAATTTCTCTGGTTTGAATTAGATCGACCTGAAGTTTTGGTTGGTCACTTGGGGATGAGCGGGCAATTCGTAATACAGCCTAAAAACGCTATCGATGAGCGTCATTTACGAGTGCGATTTACCTTGGGCCGCCACGAATTACGGTTTATAGATCAACGCACCTTTGGTTGGCTAGGTGTTTGCGAAGCGAAGGATGGAATTCCAAATTGGGTGGAACACATTGCAGCAGATCCTTTTGATCCAAACTTTGATTTAGCAAAAACAATTTCAAGGTTTCAGAGTAAGAGAACCGAAATTAAACGCGCGCTTTTAGACCAGGGCGTGATGAGTGGTGTTGGAAATATTTATGCAGATGAAGCGCTTTGGCGAAGCAAGATGCATCCAGAAACCCGCACCGAGAAATTAGCAACAAAGCGAGTTGCAGAATTAATAACAAATGCCACTGAGGTTATGTCAGAAGCGCTAGCGGTTGGCGGTACATCATTTGATGAGCTTTATATAAATGTAAATGGCGAGAGTGGATATTTTGAAAGGTCCCTGGCGGTATATGGCCAGGAAGGCGAGGGCTGCCCAAGATGCGGGCGACAAATCCGAAGGATCACTTTTGCCAATAGATCTTCACATTTTTGCCCAAAATGTCAGCCCACACCCCGTTCTAACGGAAATCGCTAACCCCTTTTCCGATAGGTTGCGCCTGTGTATTTAAAGAGCATGACCCTCAAAGGATTCAAATCCTTTGCCTCCTCGACCTCGCTCAATTTCGAGCCGGGTATCACCTGCGTGGTCGGCCCAAATGGCTCTGGAAAATCAAACGTTGTAGATGCGCTCTCATGGGTAATGGGTGAACAAGGTGCCAAATCTTTGCGCGGCGGAAAGATGGAAGATGTTATTTTCGCCGGAACATCAGGAAGAGCGCCGCTAGGTCGCGCAGAAGTTTCAGTAACAATTGATAACACCGATGGCGTACTGCCAATTGATTTCACTGAAGTAACAATCTCGAGAATCCTTTTCCGAAATGGCGCAAGTGAATACCAACTAAATGGCGAAACCACCAGATTGTTAGATATTCAAGAGCTACTAAGCGATTCGGGCATCGGACGCGAAATGCATGTAATTGTTGGACAGGGACAACTTGATGCAATCTTGTTGGCAAACCCAGAAGAACGACGCGCATTTATTGAAGAAGCCGCAGGAGTTCTAAAGCACCGCAAGCGTAAAGAGAAAGCGTTACGCAAACTCGATTCGATGACTGCAAACTTGGCTCGTATTCAAGATTTAACAGTAGAACTTCGTCGCCAGTTAAAACCACTCGGCAAGCAAGCTGAAGTAGCGCGTAAGGCTTCGACAATTCAATCTGATGTTCGCGATTCTAGATTGCGATTATTGGCTGATGATTTACTGCAATTGCGTTCTACGGTTGATGCCGAAGTTGCTGATGAATCTGCGCTACGTGCAAGACGCGATGAAGTAGAGGCTGCGCTGAATAAAGCCCGATCACGCGAAGAAGAAATTGATGCAACTGCTTTAGTTGAAAATCCACTTTTAGTAAAAGCACAAGAAAATTATTACCAACTGACTGCTCAACGCGAAAAGTTCCGCGGTATCCAGAATTTAGCTTCAGAGCGGGCACGCTTCTTATCAGAAGAAGCAGATGAAGCTCGTGCCAGTGGTCGCGATCCAGAGAGCATGGATCTTGAAGCTGCCGGCCTGCGAAGTGAAGAGCGTGAACTTAGAGGTGAAGTTAGTTCTGCAACTTCTGGCTTAGCTAAACTTTCAGAAGAGTTAAAGAATCTTGAAGCTAATTTAACTACTGAAGAAAATAGTGTTTCAGCCGCGCTACGTGCAATCGCAGATCAACGCGAAGGAACAGCGCGCCAAGAGGGCCACATCAATGGACTTAAATCACGTATCGATGCAACGAATGCGGAAATTACCCGTTTAACAAAGACTAAAGATGAAGCTTCAAATCGCTTACGTAGTTTCCAAGAAGAATTCGCACTTCTAGAAACTCAGATTGCATCTGTAGATGCAAACGAACCAGGATTAGATTCAGAATATGAAGCAGCAAAATCTGCACTTGCAAATGCGCAAAGTGAATTAGATGCACTTGTTGCAAAGGAGAGCGAAGCCCAACGATCTCGCTCTGGCTTAGATGGACGTTTGCGCGCCCTGCAAGAGAGTTTGATTCAACGCGATGGTTCAGGCGTTGTCTTATCTAGTTCTACTCGCAATCGTGGCCGACTTTCATCTTTAATAAATGTAACTCCAGGCTGGGAAGCTGCAGTCTCGGCTGCACTTGGACCACTTGCAGATTCCGTAGTTGTTTCTGATATTTCTTCGGCTGTATCTGCCTTGACGCTTTTAAAGCGTGAGAGCGCTGGTCAATCTGAACTACTTGTGGTCGATGGCGATAGTGGTTTCTCTACATCTAATCGCGCAATTCCAAGTGGGTTTACTTCACTCGCAAGTTTGGTTTCATCAAGTGAAGTATCTGGCGCGATTGCTTCACTTCTCTCTGGTTTTGTAGCGGTCGAGGATCTAGCTGAAGCCGAAAGTGCGCTACGCGCAGATCCTTCAGTAATCGCCGTTACACGCGAGGGCGATGTATTAAGTCGAATTCGAATTCGCGGTGGATCAAGTGCTAAGAATTCTGCAATCGAGATTTCTGCTTCTATCGAGAAGACCGAAGCGCAATTACAAGAAGTTACAAATACTTGCGATCGAATCAAATTTGAAGTTGTGCGAGCCAATGAAACTCTAGCTTCGCGCAAGAATATTTATGATTTAGCACTATCTAAATTGAACGAATCGGATGCCAAGATTTCTGGCCTCGCAGAGCAAATGGCGGTTGCCGGTCAAAATGTGAAGAGTGCGCAAGGCGAACTTGAACGCGTACTTGCCTCGCTCGTTGAAGCGAATTCGCAACGCGAATCAGATGAAGCAGATTTAAGTGCAGCAATTACTCAATTTGAATCGCACCAAACTCCAGCGGATCCAGATTTAACTCATCTTGAAGATTTACGTTCCCGAGTTTCTGCATCTCGTTCAGCCGAAGTCGAAGCACGTCTAAATTTACGTACCTTAGAAGAACGCGTCACGGCACTTGTTGCACGCGCTGATGCACTTGAAGCAGCCGCGCAGAACGAACGTGATTCAGCAACTCGCGCAGTTAGTCGTCGCGAACAACGCGGTGTTGCAGCTCTGACTGCGCAAGGAGTTGCGGATGCGGCTTACGAAGCGCTAATTCAAATTGAATCTTCAATCGCTAAGGCATCAACCGAACGCGAACGCCTTGAAATATCAAGATCAGAACGCGAGAGCGAAATCTTGGCGCTGCGCGTAAGGAGCCGTGAATTAACTACTGAACTCGATGCGCTGACATCTAGCGTTCACCGCGATGAAATTGCTCGTGCTGAACAGCGACTTCGCATTGAAGCCCTCGAGCAGAAAGCGGTCGAGGAACTTGGCGTGGATGTATCTACTCTGGTCAGTGAATATGGACCAGAAAATGATGTTCCTACATTTGTTGAAGATGCTGACGGAAACTTTGTACCTGGAGATTTGATTCCATATCGCCGCGATCAGCAAGAGAAGCGCTTGGCACAAGCCGAACGTTCCCTTGCTCTTCTTGGAAAGATCAACCCATTAGCTTTGGAAGAGTACTCATCCCTCGAAGAGCGCCTGCGTTATTTAGCCGAGCAACTCGAAGATTTGAAGAAAACTAAACGCGATCTTCTCGACATCATTAAAGAAGTTGATGACAAAGTGCAACAGATTTTCAAAGAGGCTTATGACGATACTGCTCGTGAATTCGAATTAATTTTTGCCAGACTTTTCCCTGGTGGCGACGGTCGCTTAATTCTTACTAATCCAGAAGACATGACGACAGCCGGCGTAGATGTTGAAGCCCGTCCACCAGGAAAGCGCGTTAAACGTCTCTCACTTCTATCTGGTGGAGAACGCTCATTAGTTGCAGTTGCACTTCTAGTTGCAATATTCAAAGCACGTCCAAGTCCGTTCTACGTGATGGACGAAGTTGAAGCAGCGCTGGACGATACAAACCTTGGTCGTCTACTTGGGGTATTTGAAGAGCTTCGCGAGAAATCACAGCTAATTATTATTACTCACCAAAAGCGCACTATGGAGATTGCAGATGCACTTTATGGAGTAACAATGCGCGGCGATGGCGTCTCTGAAGTTATTTCGCAACGTATCCGGGAATCCGAAAGCGCTAACTAGTTCTGCTAGTTGAAAGTAATGGCTCTTTTTAGCAAGCTCTTCGCGAAGATTCGCAGTGGTTCTACATCCTCATCTGATTGGGCAGAGATCGAATTAGCTTTGATTGCTGCAGATTTAGGTGCCAAGAACGCAGCCGAAATAATTGAAATTGCTAAAAAAGTTAAGAGCGATGAGATCGATACTGCGATTTCTGCGGCCTTACAAAATTGGCTAAGTGATGGTAATCGCGAATTGATTTCTAGCTCTGATCGCCCAACAACAGTAATGATTGTCGGCGTAAATGGAACCGGTAAAACTACATCGACCGCAAAGTTGGTCGCATATTTAAAGCGACAGAATCAGAGCGTCTTATTGGCGGCAGCCGATACATTTCGCGCAGCAGCAGTAGAACAATTGCAAACTTGGGGAGATCGCTTAAATGTAGCGGTTGTTACCGGACCAAGTAACGGAGACCCTGCATCAGTTGCATTTGATGCGGCTACGAAAGCTAAAGCGGATGGGATCAATTATTTGATCATTGATACCGCTGGAAGATTGCATACGAAATCTGGATTAATGGATGAACTCACTAAAGTTAAACGAGTAGTTGAAAAAGTATTACCAATTGATGAAGTTTTATTAGTGGTAGATGCAACTACTGGTCAGAATGGAATTGTTCAGGCGAAAATATTTATGGAGAGCGTTGCAATTACTGGTTTGATCCTGACCAAGATGGATGGTTCAGCTAAAGGTGGAATCGCTCTAGCCATCGAACGCGAGACCGGGGTGCCGATCAAATTCATCGGAACTGGGGAAGCGGCCGAGGATTTACAGGTCTTCGAAGCCGAGCCTTATTTGAACGGGCTTTTCCACTAGCAACCTGCCAAATCGGGCTTGCTGTAACCAATTCGTAACACAAGAGGCAAAGCTTTCACCTTTTTGTAATCTGCCAGCGCATCGCATGTAACGCGAAACCACGACGCTATGGCCATCTCAACGGCGAGGCATTTTCAAACGTACCTGAAAGTGGTTAAAAATGGATGTAGTACTTAACTCCGGCGATACGGCGTGGATGTTGGCGAGTACAGCTCTTGTGCTTCTCATGACTCCAGGTCTTGCATTCTTCTACGGTGGAATGGTTAGAAGTAAGAGTGTTCTTAATATGATGATGATGTCCATGGTGACAATCGGAATCGTTAGCATTCTGTGGGTCTTCTACGGTTACGAATTAGCATTTGGTTACACATCTGATTCACCTTGGTATGGCGGTTTCTCGCTATCCGGTCTTGGTAGCCAAGTAAATGACTTCACAAACAATGGTGGAACTTATCCAATTCCATTGCTTGTGTTCGCAGCCTTCCAATTAATGTTCGCAATTATTACGCCAGCACTTATATCTGGTGCTATTGCTGATCGTGCAAAGTTTTCAGCTTGGGCAGTATTTGTTGCAATTTGGTCAACGGTTGTTTACTTCCCGGTTGCACACTGGGTTTTCGCTTTCGGACATAAAGTTGGCGATAACGTAACTGGTGTTGGTTATCTTGCAGGTAAAGGTCTCGAAGACTTTGCCGGTGGAACCGCGGTACACATCAACGCTGGTGCTGCTGGATTAGCACTCGCAATTCTTCTTGGAAAGCGCGTTGGATGGCGCAAAGAAGCAATGCGTCCACACTCACTTCCACTTGTAATGCTCGGTTCTGGTCTGCTCTGGTTTGGTTGGTTCGGATTTAACGCCGGATCTGCGCTAGCTGCAAATGGAATTGCTGGCCTAGCATTTATGAACACTCAAGTTGCAACAGCTGGTGCACTTGTTGGTTGGATCCTTGTTGAAAAAATTCGCAACGGTCATCCAACGTCACTTGGCGCTGCATCTGGCGCGGTCGCCGGTCTTGTAGCAATCACACCTGCATGTGCTTTCGTTGCACCGTGGGCTGCGGTTGTTATTGGTTTCATCGCTGGAATTCTCTGCTCACTTGCCGTTGGACTTAAATATAAGTTTGGCTTCGATGATTCGCTAGATGTTGTTGGCGTTCACTTAGTCGGCGGTATTTGGGGATCTCTTTCAATCGGCATCTTTGGTGCAAGCGTTGTAAACAGCGTTGGCCTAAATGGTCTGCTTTATGGTGGCGGAGCTGGATTACTTGGAAAGCAAGCACTTGGTGTTGGCTTAGTTGCTGCTTATTCATTTATTGCAACTCTTATCATCGGATTCATTATCGAAAAGACAATTGGCTTCCGGGTTAAGAAGGATGCTGAAGTCGAAGGTATTGATCTAAATGAACATGCTGAATCAGCTTATGAAATGTACAGCTCATCACGAGGAGGCTCATCACTATGAAACTAATTACCGCGATCATCAAGCCATTTAAATTGGAAGATGTAAAAGAGGCGCTAACCGCCTTCGGTATTACCGGAATGACAGTTTCAGAAGCTAGTGGCTTCGGTCGCCAAGGTGGTCATACCGAGGTTTATCGTGGCGCTGAATACACTGTTGATTTGATTCCAAAGATTCGACTAGAAGTTTTGGTTGATGGCAAGGAAGCAGACAAAGTTATTGATGTCATCGTTAAGGCGGCATCAACTGGAGCTATTGGTGATGGAAAGGTTTGGTCTTCACCAGTAGACAACATAGTTCGTGTACGCAC
>CAEZYV010000010.1_pt1 | contig 10456 bp, 6 predicted proteins | sample 7265771 | NCBI WGS metagenome assembly CAEZYV01 (sample SAMEA6813944, study PRJEB35770) | uncultured Actinomycetes bacterium | biome: Freshwater; feature: Freshwater reservoir; material: water | place: Czech Republic | collected 2017-04-14 | depth 30m m | reverse complement strand
GTGATGTTACAACTGTTCCAAATGCAAGAGCAGATGCAGCAACTACAGCAAGAACGCGCTTTGAGTTCTTATTCATGTAGACCTTCCTGTTTTCTGTGTTTCCACAGCTTGTTTATTTCCGTCCCGGGACAGGGAGGAGTGAAGGCTATAGGTGAACTACAGGTGAACTCAAGTGAAATTGGCCGATTTAGACACTCTTTACCCGATTGTTACAAAGCAATTTGAACGGCTTTTCGGCCAATAACACGCACAAAATTCGGATATCGCGGAGTAAATCCTGGGTATCTAGTGGTCTGGAACTGAATCCGGCGAGATTACGGCTTGGGCGACCGCCTTCATGCTGATTCGTCGATCCATGGCTGCCCGCTGTATCCAGCTGAATGCTTCTGGCTCGGAAAGATTCATGGCCGCCATCAGGATGCCCTTTGCGCGGTCGATAATTTTTCGAGTTTCAAGTCGTTCATGTAAATCACTTACTTCATCTTTTAATGAACGCATTTGTAAATGTCTGCTCATCGCGATCTCAATCGCTGGAGTTAGATCATTGATACTAAATGGTTTTACAACATATGCCATGACACCAGCATCACGAGCACGTTCTACTAATTCTTTCTGACTAAAGGCGGTAAGCATTAGAACTGGCGAAATTTCTATAATCTCTTGTGCCGCTGAAATTCCATCTAGTTCTGGCATCTTTACATCAAGAATTGCTAAATCAGGTTTAAATTCTTTTGCTAGCGCAATTGCTTCAACGCCATTTGTTGCCTGCGCTACAACTTCATATCCGGCTTCTGTAAGCATTTCAACTAAGTCAAGGCGAATTAAAGCTTCATCCTCGGCAACAAGGATTCGGGCAACTCTTTTTTCACTCACGTGCCTCGAGTCGGATTTGAACCGACACTGTGCGGATTTTGAGTCCGCCCTCTCTACCGTTGGAGTACCGAGGCAATTTTAAAAACTACTGCCCCTACTTTAACTACTTACGATATGCGGGGGCAATTCCTTCAACGGCATCGCCAACGCGATGAACGCGCATGGCATTTGTTGAACCAGGGATTCCAGGAGGTGAACCCGCCACAATAATGACGTTATCTCCCTTTTGCACGCTATTCGAATCGATGAGAATTCGATCTACCTGAGCAACCATCTCATCGGTATGCGAAACCATCTGAGTGATCTTAGATTCGATCCCCCAGGAAAGTGCGAGTTGGTTGTAAACGGCTGCTTCCGGAGTGAAAGCCATAATCTTGATTGGCGAACGAAGTCGTGACATACGGCGAGCAGAATCTCCGCTCTGGGTAAATGCAATCAAGTATTTTGCATCAACGATTGCTCCAACTTCAGTTGCCGCCTTTGTAATTGCGCCACCCTTAGTTCTTGGTTCGTGACGAAGCGCTGGGATCCGATCAAGCATTGCTTCTTCGGTACGTTCGATGATTCTGGCCATCGTTGTTACAGCTTCGATAGCAAATTCTCCAACGCTGGTTTCACCTGAAAGCATTAGAGCATCTGCGCCATCTAATACTGCGTTTGCGCAGTCAGTTGCTTCAGCTCTTGTAGGGCGAGAATTTGTGATCATTGAATCTAACATCTGAGTTGCAACGATTACTGGCTTGGCTGCTTCACGAGAAAGCATTACACAACGCTTCTGTACAAGAGGTACCTCTTCGATTGGCATTTCAACGCCAAGGTCACCTCTTGCAACCATAATTCCATCGAAGGCAGCAACGATTTCTTCTAAGTTATCAACCGCTTGTGGCTTTTCAATCTTTGCAATAACCGGGCGACGAACACCCTCTTCATCCATGATGCGATGAACATCAACAATATCCTTTGCGCTTCTCACGAATGAGAGCGCAATGAAATCTGCGCCAGCGCGCAATCCCCAACGTAAATCTTCTTTATCTTTCTCCGATAGCGCAGGAACTGACACTGCAACACCTGGAAGATTTATACCTTTGTTATTGCTTACTGCTCCTGGTTCGATGCACTTAGTTATTACATCATTTCCTTTAACTTCAACGACTTCGACAGTTACTTTTCCATCATCAATCAGAATCCGATCTCCTGGTTTGCAATCCCCTGGCAGACCTTTATATGTAGTTCCGACGCGCTCCTTGGTACCAGGAACTTCATCTGTTGTGATTGTGAAAATATCGCCACGAGCTAAATCGTGTGGTCCATTTTCAAATCGAGCTAACCGAATCTTTGGGCCTTGTAGATCAACCAAAATTGCAACTGCTACCCCAGCCTTTACTGCGGCTGATCGAACTGCATCTAGCCTTGCTTGATGCTCTGGATATCCGCCGTGCGAGAGATTTAACCGCGCCATATTCATTCCTGCAGCAATTAACGCATCTACTTTTTCAGGTGCCTCAACTGCTGGTCCCATGGTGCAAACAATCTTCGCTCTACGCATCTAATAAACCTTCTCTTTTATGGTCGCAATTAATGTAGTAATTGTATGGAATAGATCTTCTAAACCATCAATGGACGTGCAGTTGGTTCGATTGGTGCTGGAAGTTGAGTCTGACCCACCAAAAATTCATCTACTGCCGCTGCGGTGCTACGACCTTCAGCAATCGCCCAAACGATTAATGATTGGCCCCGCCCAGCATCCCCGGCGACATAAACGCCTTCGATATTTGTCGCAAATTTTTCATCTCTGGCAATATTTCCGCGTTCATCAAAGCTAACTTCTAATTGTTTAAGAAGCTCAGATTTCTCTGGTCCGACAAAGCCCATCGCTAAGAAGACTAAATCTGCCGGAATCTCGCGCTCGGATCCTGGAACTTTTTCGAATTTACCATCAACAAATTTTGTCTCAACCAATTTGATTGCACGAAGATTTCCATTTGCATCACCTAAAAATTCTTCAGTCGATACTGCAAAAAGCCGATCGCCCGCTTCTTCATGCGCACTGCTAACTCGATAAATCATTGGATAAGTAGGCCATGGTTGTGATGCCGGACGTTCTTCGGTTGGACGCGGCATGATTTCTAATTGAGTAACACTGGCTGCGCCTTGACGGATTGCAGTACCCAAGCAATCTGCACCAGTATCGCCACCGCCCAGAATTACAACATGCTTGCCTGCTGCGTTTATTGGTGGTGCCTCATTTAATTCATTTAAACCTTGCTTATTTCCCCAAGGCAGATATTCCATCGCTTGATAGACGCCCTTGAATTCGCGTCCTGGAACTTGAATATCGCGCCAGTTAGTTGAACCAACAGCAAGAACAATTGCATCATATTTTGAACGCAATTCACTGCCAGTTATATCGACGCCAACATTCACACCACTGCGAAAGCGAGTTCCTTCGGCTTCCATCTGTGCGATTCGACGATCTAATATTGATTTCTCCATTTTAAATTCTGGAATTCCATAGCGAAGTAGACCGCCTGGTTTAGCGCCACGTTCATAAACTGCAACTGTGTGCCCAGCGCGAGTTAATTGTTGGGCTGCTGCCAAACCTGCTGGACCAGAGCCGATTACTGCAATAGTTTTTCCGGTCAAGCGTTCGGATGGAAGCGGAACGACCGAACCATTAGAAAATGCTTCTTCAATAGTTCTAAGTTCTACCTGCTTAATTGTTACGGCATCTGCATTGATACCGACCACACATGCTGTTTCACAAGGTGCTGGACATAATCTGCCGGTAAATTCTGGGAAATTATTTGTGGCGTGTAAACGATCTATTGCTTCACGAGTTTCACCGCGCCAGATTAAGTCGTTCCATTCCGGAATTAGATTGCCAAGTGGGCAACCTTGGTGACAGAACGGAATTCCACAATCCATGCAGCGACTAGCCTGCTTTTGCAATACTGAAAACTCTTGTGGTTCATAAACTTCTTTCCAGTCACGAATTCGAACATCGACTGGCCGACGCTTCGGGGTTTCGCGAGGTGTGGTTAGGAAACCTTTTGGATCAGCCATTGATTGCCTCCATCACAACTTTGTCTACCGGTAAACCTTCACGTTCGGCACGCTCCATAGCCGCAAGTACTCGCGCATAATCTCTAGGCATCACCATCGAAATTCGCTTCTTCGCTTCATCCCAATTTGCAAGAAGTTCGCTTGCAACTTGTGAACCAGTTTCGGCAACAAAGCTAGAAACTAAAGCCTTAACGCTCTGCTCTTGATCTACCGGAAGCGCCAGGACGTCGACAAGTTCTGTATTAACAAGTGCTGCATCTAAATCAAGGACAAAGGCTCGACCACCTGACATGCCTGCTGCAAAATTGCGGCCAGTTTCGCCAAGAATTAGCGCGATTCCGCCAGTCATATATTCGCAACCGTGATCTCCCACGCCTTCAACGATTGCAGTTGCTCCAGAATTTCGAACGCAGAAACGCTCGCCGACTTTTCCACGAATCATAATTTCGCCAGATGTAGATCCGTATCCGATTACATTTCCTGCGATTACATTTTCTTGAGATTTGAAGGATGCTTTTTCATCTGGTCGAACAATTACGCGACCACCGGAAAGACCTTTAGCGACATAATCATTTGCATCACCGTAAAGACGAAGTGTTAATCCTCGTGGAATAAATGCACCAAATGAGTTTCCGGCAGTTCCGTGGAAAGAAACATTTATGGTATTTGGATCAAGACCTGTGCCCCCAAATTTGCGGGTAATTTCAGAGCCAAGCATCGTTCCAACCGTACGGTTAACGTTCTTTACGGGTAGCTCGATATTCACAACTTCTTTTTTATTAAGTGCATCTGAAGCAAGTTCAATTAACTTATTATCAAGAGCGTTATTCAATCCGTGATCCTGTTTTGTTGTGTTGTGGCGAGGTGATGTGTTTCCAGAAACAGGCGCTGCTAGCAAAGGCGCAAGATCTAAACCACTTGCCTTCCAGTGGCTAATTGCCTTCTTAGTATCTAAGAATTCAACCTGACCAATTGCTTCTTCAAGCGTTCTAAAGCCAAGTGCTGCCAAATGTTCGCGCACTTCATCGGCGATATATTCGAAGAAAGTTTCAACAAATTCTGGTTTACCACTAAAACGTGCACGAAGTTCTGGGTTTTGAGTAGCAACACCAACTGGGCAGGTATCTAGATGACAAACTCTCATCATTACGCAACCAGAAACTACTAGTGGCGCAGTCGCGAAACCAAACTCTTCGCCACCAAGAAGTGCGGCAATAACAATGTCTCGACCGGTTTTCATCTGACCATCAACTTGAACAACAATGCGATCGCGCAAACCATTGAGCATAAGTGTTTGTTGAGTTTCGGCTAAGCCAAGTTCCCAAGGTGCACCTGCGTGTTTAAGTGATGTCAAAGGTGAAGCACCGGTTCCGCCATCATGGCCAGAGATCAGAACTACATCAGCATGGGCCTTACTTACACCGGCAGCAACAGTTCCGACTCCAACTTCAGCTACTAATTTCACATGAACTCGTGCATTCTTATTTGCATTCTTTAAATCATGAATGAGTTGTGCAAGATCTTCAATTGAATAAATATCATGATGTGGTGGTGGCGAGATTAAACCTACGCCAGGAGTCGAATATCTAACTTTTGCGATCCATGGATAAACCTTGCCGCCAGGTAGTTGGCCACCTTCACCAGGTTTTGCACCTTGCGCCATTTTGATTTGAATGTCGTCAGCATTAACCAAATATTCGCTTGTAACACCGAACCGACCGGATGCAACCTGCTTGATTGCAGATCGCTTCGAATCGCCATTTGCTTCTAGCGTGTAACGAGCTGGATCTTCCCCGCCTTCGCCAGTATTCGATTTACCACCGATGCGGTTCATTGCAATAGCTAAAGTTTCATGAGCCTCGGCAGAAATTGATCCGTACGACATTGCCCCAGTTGAGAATCGTTTGATAATCGCAGATCTGCTTTCAACTTCTTCAATTGGTATGGCTGGGCGTAATCCAGTTTTAAATTCAAATAGACCGCGAAGCGTCATTAAGCGTTTCGATTGATCATCAACACGATTGGTATACCGCTTAAAAATGTCGTAACGCTTGTTACGAGTTGCATGCTGCAAAGCAAAAACAGTTTCTGGATCAAAGAGGTGTGGTTCACCATCTCGACGCCATTGATATTCCCCACCAATTGGTAGGCGCTTTGTTCCTGGAACTTCTCCCCCAGGTGGGTATGCAACATGGTGACGCTTAATAGTTTCTTGCGCAATCATGTCTATTGAAACGCCACCGAGCTTTGAAGTTACTCCGACGAAATATTCATCAACAACTTCTCGAGATAAACCTATTGCCTCAAAGACTTGGGCGCCGGTGTAAGAAGCAATGGTTGAAATACCCATCTTTGACATAACTTTTAGAACACCTTTGCCAAGCGATTTAATTAGATTTGCAACGGCCTTCTCTGGCGTAATCCCAGTTATGACTCCTTGACGAACTAAATCTTCAGCAGATTCCATTGCAAGATATGGGTTTATTGCTGCGGCTCCGAAACCAACTAGAAGAGCAACATGGTGAACTTCACGGACTTCGCCAGATTCAACAATTAAACCAACTTTGGTTCGAGTTTTTTCGCGAATCAAATGATGATGAACTGCTGCAGTCAAAAGCAATGAAGGAATAGGCGCATGTTCGGCATCGCCATCACGATCCGATAGAACAATTATGTGTGCGCCATCTTTGATTGCTTGAGAAACTTCTTGACGAATTTCTGCGATTCGATGTGCAAGCGCCTCGCCTCCCCCGAGTACCGGGAAGAGTCCACGAACTACATGCGCAGCAAAACCGGGATGGTTTCCATCTGCGTTAACGTGAATTAGCTTTGCAAGTTCATCATTATCAATAACCGGAAAGTCGAGTGCAATCTGGCGACATGAAGCTGGTCCTGGATCAAGCAAATTAAATTCTGGTCCAAGTGATCCGCCCAAACTTGTAACAAGTTCTTCCCGAATTGCATCGAGCGGTGGATTTGTTACTTGTGCAAAAAGTTGTGAGAAATAATCAAATAACAAACGTGGCTTGGCAGAAATTGCGGCAATCGGAGAATCAGTTCCCATAGAGCCGAGCGCTTCGCCACCTGTCTTTGCCATAGGTGTGAGAATTATTCGTAATTCTTCTTCGGTATAACCAAAAGCACGTTGACGACGAACCACAGATGAATGCGGATACACAATATGTTCACGTGCTGGAAGATCTTCTAATCGAACTAAGCCAGCATGAAGCCACTCCCCATATGGTGCTGCATTAGCCAATCCATCTTTTATTTCGTCATCTTTAATAATTCGACCAGCTTCAATGTCGACCAAAAACATACGTCCTGGCTGAAGTCGACCTTTACTTTCAATTTCTTCTGGTTTGAAATCTAAAACGCCAAACTCACTTGCAAGAATTACTAGACCATCTTTAGTTATCCAGAATCGTGATGGGCGCAGGCCATTGCGATCTAGAACAGCGCCAATCTGCTTGCCATCTGTAAATGTGATGCATGCCGGACCATCCCACGGCTCCATGATTGTCGAATGGAATGCATAGAAATCTTTACGAGTTTGCGACATAGTCGCGTGATTTTCCCAAGCTTCAGGAATCATCATCAAAACTGCATGTGGCAGTGAACGTCCACCTAGATAGAGCAGTTCTAGAACTTCATCGAAAGAACCAGAATCGCTGCTTGAGTTATCAACAATTGGAAACAAACGTTCTAAATCTCCAGGAATAATCCCGCTTTCAAGAAGTGATTCACGGGCGCGCATCCAATTTCGATTTCCCCGAACAGTATTAATCTCACCATTGTGCGCGATATATCGATAAGGGTGCGCAAGTGGCCACGATGGGAAAGTATTGGTTGAGAAACGAGAGTGCACAAGTGCCAGTGTCGAAACAACGCGGACATCTGATAAATCTGGGAAAAATTCTTCTAGCTGACCAGTTGTAAGCATTCCCTTATAAACAATTGTGCGTGCTGAAAGTGATGGTACATAAAGTGGAAACTTATGTTCGATTCGCTTTCTAAAACAGAATGCCTTGCGTTCTAATTCCAAATCAAATTCATTGTTAATACCTGCAACAAATATTTGTTCAAACTTTGGCATTACCGATAAGGCTGTCTTGCCAATAGATTTTGAATCAATTGGAAGCTCGCGCCAGCCAAGAATCTCGAGACCCTCTTCTTTAGCTATTTCAGCGATAGCGCTGCGATCAGAAAAACTCTTATCTACAAAGACAATACCCGTCGCATACTTTCCTAATTCTGGAAGCTTGAAATCAACGACTTCGCGATAAAAAGTATCAGGGATGCAAATTAAAATACCCGCACCATCGCCACTATCTGGTTCTGCGCCAGTGGCACCACGGTGTTCCATGTTTCGAAGTGCAGTAAGACCTTGCGAAACTATTTCATGTGTCGCTATTTTGTTTAGAGTCGCAACCATCGCGACACCACAAGAGTCGCGCTCTTGCGATGGGTCGTATAAACCCTGTGCTTGTGGCACTGTCGAAAACAAAGTCACGATGACTCCCAAATAAATTAATTAGGTGCATCGGGACGACAGTGGCCCAACGAATTACTAGAAGTTATTTCCTAGAGGCGAAAGGATAGCAACCGAGGGCGAAATTAAATACCCGTAAGGTGAACTAAAGAGCCAATTCCTGCGGTAATTGCCATTCCTAGAGAGCCGCCAACCAGGATCCGAAGGGTGGTTTTCAGGTATGGCGAGCCCGCAATTCGAGCGCTCAGAACGCCTGTGCCTAATAGGCCGGCGATTGTGAAAGCGATGATGCTCAAAACTTTTGTGCCGACAGTTGGCGCAAGTGCGCCGGCAAATGGAACTAATCCTCCGAGAGTAAAACTGACCGCCGATGCGATAGCAGCTTGTACCGGACGAGCTTTGGTGTGCGGAAATTGTCCAAGTTCATCGCGCAAGTGCGCCTCGAGCGCATCTTTCTCGGTCATGGCATTGGCAACGCTTGTCGCGAGTTCACGGTTCAAACCGCGATTCATGTAAATCTCAATTAACTCTTCTAATTCACCATCTGGATCTACTGCAAGATGTTCGATCTCAAGAAGTCGATCGGATTCTTCAATGTCATTTTGTGAACGCACCGAGATGTATTCGCCGACAGCCATCGACATTGCGCCAGCTGCAATTCCAGCAGCTCCGGCAGTAATTAAGAAACTGTCCGCTTGCGCTGCTGATACACCAATCATCAAGCTTGCAGTTGAAACCAATCCATCATTCGCGCCCAAAACGGCGGCACGCAACCAACCGGCTTTATGAATCTTGTGGTTAGCATTTCTCAGATATACATCTTCTAATGGCATGGCATAACTCTATCCATAGGGACTGCAACTTCTAGGTATTTGCTACTTCTTGGCCGATCGCAAACGTGCAAAAAGAGCGGCAGCCCCGATAGCCATAATTAGAGCCACCCAGATATTTAAGCGAAGTCCAAAAATAGTATTCGCCTCATCGATCCGAATCATCTCTATAAATAACCGGCCAATTGAGTATGCAGTTACATAGAAGGCAAAACTGGCCCCAGAACCCGCAAGGGAGTTCAAATATTTCGAACGCAAGATGAAAGTGGCTATCGCGAAACACCAAAGTGCTTCGTATAGGAAAGTTGGATGGAATGTAGAAAATTCCGAAAAACCAGTTGGTCGATTAGCTATTGGAATTTCCAGCGCCCAAGGTAATTCCGTTGGTTGGCCAAAGAGTTCGCCATTGAACCAATTTCCGAAGCGTCCGATTCCTTGGGCGATTAATAGCGCGGGGGCAATTGCATCCGCAAGATACGAAAAAGATAGTGAAGTTTTCTTAACTTTGAAGTAAATAAAGACAGCTAAAGCCCCGAGTGAAATCGCTCCCCAAATCCCCAGGCCACCGTTCCAGATTTTAAATATTTCGATAGGCGAACCATTTTCACCAAAGTAATTAGCCGGTGAAGTGATCACGTGATAAATCCGTCCACCAATAATTCCGGCAGGAACGGCGAAGAATGCAATATCCGTTACATCGGTTACGTTGCCGCCAAATTGTGAATAACGCCTTTTGGTAACCAAAATCGCCACAATTATTCCGAGAAGAATGCAGAGCGCGTAGTAATGAATAGTAAAAAATCCCAACTCCAAAGTCGATCTACTTGGAGTTGGGATAAATGAAAACATTTAGTGGATCTCTTCTAAATTACTTAACTCCACCCTCAGCAAGAGCAGCTTCGAATTTAGCTGGATCACTATATTCGCCGCCTTCACGACTTAATTCTTTTCCATTAACGAAAATTGTCGGAGTTGAATTCACATTCTTAACTGCCGCATAAGACGATACAGATTCGGTCCAGAGCGCGTAATTTCCACCAGTCACACAATTTTGGAACTTCATTGATGTGAGGCCGATTTTATTTCCTAATGAGATCATGAACTCTTTCGTCCATTTTCCAGAATTCTCTGTTGCTGCCTGATTTTGGAAAAGAATCTCGTGCATATCTATGAACTTACCTTCATCCATGGCACATGC
>CAEZYV010000009.1_pt1 | contig 10748 bp, 9 predicted proteins | sample 7265771 | NCBI WGS metagenome assembly CAEZYV01 (sample SAMEA6813944, study PRJEB35770) | uncultured Actinomycetes bacterium | biome: Freshwater; feature: Freshwater reservoir; material: water | place: Czech Republic | collected 2017-04-14 | depth 30m m | reverse complement strand
GCACTTATAGTTGTTGAAGATGGAAGACCAGTAGGCATCGTCACAGAAGCCGATTGTGAAAGAGTTGATCGTTTCACTCAGCTCCAGTTAATTATGAGTAAAGACTTAGTAACAGTTCCAGATTCCATTGCACCTCGCGAAGCTTTTGATTTTCTAAATTCAGAACGTCGCCGACTAGCACCTGTAGTAGATAAGAATGGCAAGTTAGTTGGCATCTTGACTCGGACGAGCGCACTTCGTGCAACGTTGTATCAACCCGCACTTGATCAAAAAAATCAATTAAGAATTGCCTGTGCAGTTGGAATTAATGGCGATGTAGCTGCCAAGGCTAAGTCTTTAATTGATGCTGGAGCAGATGTTCTTGTGGTTGATACCGCGCACGGTCACCAAATTAAAATGATTGAAGCGCTTAAATTAATCCGAGCCCTTAAACCAAATATCCCAATCGTCGCCGGAAATGTTGTTACAGCTGAAGGAACTAAGGCACTTATAGAAGCTGGCGCAGATATTGTAAAAGTTGGTGTTGGACCAGGCGCGATGTGCACCACACGAATGCAAACAGGAGTAGGTCGACCACAATTTTCTGCCGTTCTTGAATGTGCAGCCGAGGCTAAGAAACATGGAAAACATGTTTGGGCTGATGGAGGGGTTCGCCATCCACGCGATGTTGCACTAGCTCTTGCAGCTGGAGCATCGCAAGTAATGATTGGTTCTTGGTTTGCCGGAACTTTCGAATCACCAAGTGATTTAAATAAAGATGCAACTGGTCGACTTTATAAAGAATCATTCGGCATGGCTTCTGCCCGCGCAGTAGCAGCACGAACAAGTAACGATGGCGCTTTTGATCGTGCTCGAAAGGCACTTTTTGAAGAGGGAATCTCGTCATCAAGGATGTATATAAATCCGGCTCGCCCAGGGGTTGAAGATTTACTAGATGAAATCATTGCTGGAGTTCGCTCTTCATTTACTTATGCAGGTGCTACAAGTATTAACGATTTCTTCGAGCGCGCAGTTGTAGGTATTCAATCTGCTTCAGGTTATGCCGAAGGGCGCCCGCTTCATACAAGTTGGTAGTTAATCTATCTCTCGCTTGGGATCATCAGAGTCATCCCAGTTCTCTTGAGGTTGTCCCAACTTCCAGTACATGTAATAAATAAAGAGGCCAAAGAATGGCCATTCAAAAACATAAAGCCAACTCCGATTATTTCCATCAAATGCGCGAGCAAGTTCTAACACGCCCATAAGTAAGCAAATTGGTATGAAAGCCAATAACCATTTGCGTTTTGGTTCAACTTCTTTAGTCATTTGCATCTGCAATTCGTTTTTCGTTTGCAATCCATTCATAAGCTGCCATTGAAATCCAGATTGCGTCAATCAACATTCCCATAGCCCACATAATTGCTCCGCCGCGATGTTGTTCGGCTATTCCTTTTGTAGCCGACATTTGCATCGGAACGTCATGCAGGAGTTTATTTCCAGAATATAAAAAGAATCCGGTCATTGTTTCTGGAAGCATCATTGCAAATAGAGAAAGTACGCGTGTTGCATATGAAACTTGAAAAGGTTGTGGGTTACCAGAGATAACCGGGTAGTAATAAATAAAACCACCGATTAAGAATGCGATTAGTTCTAATTGATGAATATTTGGATTTGTCATCCCTGCATCCGCAATCGGTGAAAAATGCGTTGCAATCAGAACGCCGAGAAAAATAAGGAATCCAACTTCTGGTCGAAACAACTGTCGAATTAAGAAATTTCTACCAATGCTAAGAATTACTCTCTTAGCAAAATTGTTTTTAGAATTTGCCATAACTTTAATTGGTGAACCCAGAACAATCAGTGGGGATATCAACATCATCAACCCAATATGTTGAACCATGTGAATTGAAAAATTATTTATTGCTGCTTGCGCAATTGGGCCGGCTAGCAAGACCAGGGCAAGGATCATTCCAAGGTAAAAAGAGGTTTGGCGTAATTTTGATACCCCAAGGCGCGAAGGTTCTTCCTTGTAATACCAGCCCATTTTTACGAGCAAAGCCAAGGCAAAGAAGAGCTCCCAGAGCGGATTTAGGCTCATTAACCCCCCCCAGTCACTCTTAAGAAACTTCTAAATAGAGCTTGAAAAGTGTTCCGTAACACTGTTCCTGAGCGTACCCTAGTCAAATTGTTGCATCTAAATTGCAGATGCAGTTCACAGGAAGGTCTAATAAATATGGCAAGTTCAAATATGACTTCGGGGAAGAGATTGGCGAGCGCAGTACTTGCGACGGCACTATCTATCTCTGTTGTTGCTGGAGTAGGTGTCCTGCTTCACAAACTTAGCGCAGACCCAAATGGAACGTTAGTTGCAACCAAAGAAGCTGACACGATCACAATCGAAGGCAAGGTTTATCCAAAGGCATCGCTAACTATGGGTGTTTATGCCGATAAAGAACAAGCTGCGGCAGATGGATTTACTGGAAACAAGAATGATTGGGTGCAATACGGACCTTCTAATCACTTGGTTCTTCCAGCCAATACATATGTAACTATGACAATTCATGGTTATGACGGTGGTGAAGTATTAAACAATCCATATTTTGGAAGAGTTGTTGGCACAGTTGGTGGCACAGTAAATATTGATGGTGAAGATATAACTTCATTGCCATATAACAAGATTCAACATACTTGGACACTTCACGGAATTCCTACTTCTACCCAAGATCCGCTTTATGTAAGCGTGCCACTTCTTAGAGTTGAAGAGGATGAAGAAACTGGTTGGGTTCCAACCCAAGATCCGAATACAAATTTTAAAGGTCACACAATTACTTTCTCCTTCTTAACAAAAGGTGCAGGCGAATATGTGTGGAACTGCGAATTTCCTTGCGGCGATGACACATATGCCAAATTCGGAGCTGCGATGAGCGGTTATGGATATATGTCAGGAAAGGTAACGGTCACAGCATGAGCGATCACAACGATGTAAATCTAAAACCAACGCCAGGAGATCGCTTAAAAAATTTCTTTAAGAGGTCTGATGTAATTCAATCAACCATCTTCGGAGTAATCGTCACAATTGTCTTCGTAATTCTTGGTGGAAAGTTTTATACCAAGTGGATGCCAAATGTCATGAGCACCGATATGAAGGCAATCGAACGACTTATGGTTGTCTTTACTTGGATTGCTGCTCCGGTTTGCGGAGTAGTTCTTGGCATAGCGCTATATACATTTCTTAATCGTCACAGTGGTGACACTCCACCGCCTGATGGACCTGCAACTCGCACAAATGGCCCAGTAGTTCTTGGCTGGTCCGTTGTTACAAGCCTTTTTGCGCTAGTAGCAGTTATTTATGGAATTACAGAAATGAACTCTTCATCACTCGCTACTGCTAAGAATGCAGAAGATGCAATGGTGGTAAATGTTGTAGGAAACCAGTGGGTCTGGTCATTTGAATATCCAGAACTTGGAGTTCAAAGCCATGAATTAATGCTTCCTATAAATCGTCCGGTCACTTTTCATGTTAACTCAGTAGATGTGAATCACTCTTTCTGGCCAGTACAACTCGGCGTCAAGATTGATGCAAACAAGTTAGCTGAAACTATTGCAGATACGACTCCAACCAAGCTTGGTGAATTTGATGTTAAGTGCGCCGAACTTTGCGGTTTGTATCACGCATACATGGAAACGACTGGTGAAGTAATGACTAAGGATGATTTCGATAACTGGGTAATCGCACAAGGAGGTCACACAGCATGACAACACTTGACCAGCACGTTGGCACTCGTCCAATTCCAAACCCTAAAAATAGTTTGATTACTAAATTAAATGCTGGTACCGGTTTAATTGTTGGGATAATTTTTGCAGCTGCCACTTATAAGGGTTTGTCTGCACTTGTTGATACAAGTATTTATCATTTCCAAAACCAAGTCTTACTTGCAACCATGTTTATGTGGAGCATCGGATTTCTAGTTGGCATTGGCGCCTTCATAGGTCCGGTCCGCTGGTTGATCGGAAAAGATTTAACAGCTGAAGAACAGCTTTATATGGCTGGCGATGGCCAAGGCATTAAGCGTTACTTCAAATATTGCACAGACCACAAAGTTGTAGGTATTCAATACTTATGGGGAGTAATTGCACTTCTTGCAGTTGGTGGCGCGATGGCAATGATGATTCGTACAAATCTAGCAAACCCTGGTGGGCAATTCATCACGCCATCTGTTTACAACTCACTTGTGGGACTACATGGAATAACCATGATTATTGCGATGATTATTGTTGCAACTGGTCCATTTGGAAACTACATCATGCCAATTATGATTGGTGCTGCCGATATGGCATTTCCAAGACTCAATGCACTTTCATGGTGGGTTCTCTTCACTGCGATTCCAGTGCTTTGTAGCGCTTGGTTCTTAGGCGGAATCCCAACAGGTTGGACCGCATATGCACCGCTAAGCGTTCAGGCAGGTCCTGGCATGAATGCATTTATTGCAACAATCATTATCTTTGCAGTATCTACAGCTGTTGCAGGTGCAAACATCACGGCAACAGTTGTTGCGATGCGCGCAAAGGGAATGTCTTGGAACCGCGTACCAATCTTCGTAATTGGTGCAACCGTTTCAGTTGCACTAGCAATTCCTGCCTTCCCAACCTTCATGCTCTCAATGATCATGACCGCTATGGATCGCTCATTTTTAACTGGCTTCTTCGATGCAAATGTCGGCGGAACCGGTTGGCTATATGCTCACTTATTCTGGATCATGGGACATCCTGAAGTTTATGTAATCCTGATTCCAGGCGTTGCAGTACTTATGGAAATCGTTCCGGTCTTCGTACGTAAGCCACTCTTCTCATACACCGCAGCAATTGTTGGATTTGCAGGAATTGCAGGTTTATCAGTTCTTGTATGGGCCCACCACATGTATATATCTGGTTGGATGCCAATGCTTAATGGACCATTCATGGTTACAACTGAAATGATTTCAGTTCCTACCGGACTCATCTTCCTTGTAATCCTTGGAACTCTTTGGAATGGCAAGCCTTGGCTTAAAGTTCCGATGCTCTCTGTTTATGCATTCCTATGGAATATGTTGATTGGTGGAATCACCGGTCTTTATCTTTCAGATGTACCAGCCGATATGTATCTGCACGGTTCAATGTATGTAACTGCGCATTTCCATTACACCTTGATGGGTGCGGCGCTTACCGGCGCAGTCGCTGGACTTTCATATTGGTATCCAAAAATGACTGGCCACATGTTGCACGAGCGCGCTAGTTATATTTCATTCTGGCTAGTTCAAATAGGATTCCAAGTTCTTTATCTCGGAATGTTTATTGCCGGAGCTGAAGGACAACCACGTCGTGTAGTTGATTATGCAGAACAATATGCGACATCAAATATGGTCAGCACTATTGGCGCATACACAATTGGCATTGGATTTATCGTCCTTCTCTGGGCGGTAATTCATTCATGGCGCCACGGAAAGATTGCACCAATGAACCCATGGGGCGCTAAATCATTGGAGTGGACAGTTCCTTATCCAGTCCCACTGGTTAACTTTGATACCCCACCCGTTGTAACTAGTGATCCATATGGATATGGAAGGAGTGAAAAATAATGTCAACAGATACTAAATTCCACATCCATCACGATGCGCCAGAAGTTATTGGTCGCCGTGAACGTTTAGGTGTTCGCCTACTTATAGTTGCAGATGGAGCATTCGTATTCGGAATGATCTTCTCCTACTTCTATCTACGAAACCTCGACCAAAATGGTGGATGGATTCCAAAAGAAGGTCACACACTTAGCGTCTCTTCCGGTTGGATGGCAATCCTTCCACTAATCGTTGGCGCCGTAGTCCATAAACTTGCACAACGCGATCCAAGTCATCAGGGAAGTTTCTCTCTGATAACTCTCGCTGCATATCTTTATGGAGGCTATTACCAATTGCATCAACTTTCGACTATGCCATTTATTGATGGTGAATCTGGTGCGTTCGAAGGTGCATATGCATCTTGTTGGACAGTTATAGCTGCCGCAAATATGTTCCACTACATTCTTGCCGCATTTATTGCACTTGGCCTTGTTCTTCGAAGCCGCCGTGCAACTGTTGATCCAGTGCTTGAAACATGGCGAATTCGTACAGCTGCATCTTGGTTTACTTGGGTTGCAGTGTCAGGAGTTGCTTGCGCAATCACAACTTCATTTATTTAAATCAGTAAATAGAAGTAATAAAAGCCCTGCGGATCACGTGGGGCTTTTTTATTTCTCTTGTAGAGCGATTCGCTTTCGTGAAAGGAGTAGGTGTCCGAAAAATCCAATAGCTAAAGCAATGATCACTCCGATATTTGAATAAGCCCATGGCCCGTTTTTGCCGCCAATAAGCCCCAAGAAATATCCTTGCCAAGAGAGCCAACTTGCAAAAGTATTTGTTACAAATCCCCAACCAATTACCGAGCCGAATAAAACTAACAACAAAGAGCGAATATTCCATGCTCCATAAATCCCATTCGGGTTGAATAGATCTGCCTCTACATAATCGCGCTTTCTTAGTACAACATCAGCTACAAAGATCGCAGACCAAACCGCAATCGGTACTCCAAGAGTGATTAAGAACCCTTGGAAAGGCCCAAAGAAGTCTCCGGCAATCCAGACGATATAAATTGTTCCGATTGTCATTATTACCGCATCAATTGATGCAGCTATATGTCGCTTAACCGGAAGGCCGATTGAAACAAGCGTGATTCCGGATGAGTACAAATCTAGGATCGCGCCGCCAATAAGCCCAAGGATTGCAACTATCGCGAATGGAATTAGATACCAAGTAGGAACCAAGGTTGTGAGTGCACCAATTGGATCTAGTGCAATTTTTTCTCCAAGAGTTTTATTGCTACCAGCTAAAAGTGAGCCGTAAATAACTAAAATAATTGGAACGATCGATGCACCGAATACCGTCCAGCCGACTACGCCTTTGCTTGATGTATTTCTTGGTAAGTATCTTGAATAGTCAGCTGCTGAATTAACCCAACCTAAGCCAATACCGGTTACTCCAAAGATTAAGGCGCCTATGAAAGCTTGAAAGTTTCCGGTTGGAATCTTTGAAATTGCGCTCCAGTTGACTTCATCAATCGTTAGGAAGATGTAGCCAACTGTTAAAACTATTGTCGCAATAGTGAGAACTTTTTGAAGGCGCATAATCACTTGAAAACCTAGTACGCCACCAAAAATCGTTAAGCCGGCCGCTATCGAAAAGCCTAGAACTCGTGAGAGGTTTGGTTCGATATTTCCAACTCTGGTGAAAACTGTTTCCGTTGCAAGTGTTGCAAGTGAAACTAAGACTGTCTCCCAACCAACAAAGATTAAATATGACAAGAGGCCAGGAACGATATTTCCTTTAACCCCAAATGCTGCGCGTGAGAGCGTCATGGTTGGTGCATTGGCCCGTTTTCCTGCCAAAGAACTTATTCCGACTAACCCAAAGGAGGCAATAGTTCCGACAATCGCAGCAAGTGTTGCCTGCCAGAATGAAATTCCAAAACCTAGAAAGAATGCTCCGTAAGAGAGTGCAAGTAGCGAAACATTTGCTGCAGCCCAGGGCCAGAATAAACTTCGGGCAGATCCATTTCGCTCATTTTCAGCGATGAAGTTGGTGCCATTCATTTCTAACATGGGGTAAAGAGTAGAGGCTATAGCTACGATTGGCGCATGTTTCAAAGTGATGGCTTCCGAAAAGCCAGACTTGCAACTTTAATCGCATTTTTAATTAATGGATTTTCAGTAGGAAACTTTGTTTCAAGAATCCCTGACTTCAAATCTGAACTAGGCATTTCAAATGGTGTTCTGGGCGCCTCACTTTTCTGCGCATCTATCGGTGTTCTGTCTGCGCTTCGACCTGCAAGCCGTAGCGCTGCAAAATATGGAAGTGGTCCCGTAACAAGATATGCAGCTTTTACCCTGGCGCTAGCAGTTCCTTTGGTCGGATTGTTATTTAATCTTCTCTGGTTTTTGATCTCACTATTTATTTATGGCGTCCTATCTTCTGTCCATGATTTATCCATGAATGCACATGCTGCGGCGCTGGAGAATAAAGCCGGCAAACGAGTTATGAGTAAATTCCATGCGATGTGGTCAATAGGTGGATTAACGGGCGGTGCAATTGGTGGATTAATAGCAAGCGCCGACATTGCGATTCGTTTACATTCGATTGTTATTGGTATTTTTATTTTATTGATTGCTTTTTTGACCAAGGATTGGTTCTTGCCTGCAAATGCAGATCAACATATTTTTGAGAAGCATGAAAAGCGAAAAGCACCAAAGAAATTTATCATCCTAGGTTTGCTCGGGTTATGTGGCGCACTTGGCGAAGGAGCCGCAAGTGATTGGGGTGGGGTCTTAGCCCGTGAAGCTTTTGGTGCTTCTCCCTTCATGTCAGCACTTCCATATGTCTTCTTCTCATTCACGATGGTTGCAGGTCGATTCTCTGGTGATTTCTTGGCCCATAAATTTGGTGTTGTTAGATTGATTTCAGTTTCAGGTTTAATCGCAGGTTTAGGTTTAACTGCCGGCTTATTAATTGGAAATATCTATGGTGTGATACTTGGCTGGTTCTTGCTCGGAATTGGGCTTTCAACCGTGATTCCAATGATGATCAGCGCTACCGGAACTATCGCTAACGAGAAGTACCCAGGGCAGGTATCTGCCGCTGAAGGCGTAGCGCTTGTTACTGGTGTCGCCTACTTTGGATTCGTAATTGGGCCACCGATGATTGGTTTTCTCTCGGATTCACTGACCTTGCGCTGGGCAATGCTCGCCCCTGCTGTACTAGCAATAATTTTCGGAGTTAGTGCGAAAAAAGTTCTCTCATAGTAAATTGCTTGCATGATTAAACCTCAGAAACTCACATCCAATCAATTCGACCACTTCTATAAGGGTGGCTACCGAATTGGCGCACTACGCAATGGTCCTGGTGGCCCTATGCGCCCAGAAGAGTGGATCGGTTCAATGACAACACGCTTTGGCGAAAAAACTATGGGGTTGTCAGTTTTGTCTGATGGAAGTTATCTTCGAGATTCAATTATTTCTAACCCAGAGAAGTGGCTTGGGGCTGAACATCTAAATGCATTTGGCGCAAGCACCGAATTATTAATGAAGTTGTTGGATCCAGATCAAAGACTTCCAGTTCATTATCATCCAAATCGTAAGTTTGCTAAAGACCATCTTTCACTGAAACATGGAAAGACTGAGGCCTGGATTATTTTGGAAGCTCCAGCCGGTGCAAATGTTGGTTTAGGTTTTAGCAAAGAGCTAAAGAAAGCTGAAGTTTCTAAGATGGTCGATGCAAGAGATGCCGATGGGTTACTTGCATCGCTTCAGAAATTTGACGTTAAGGCTGGTGACACAGTTTTTGTTCCCGCCGGAACTCCACATGCAATCGGTGCCGGAATTTTTGTTCTTGAACTACAAGAACCAACTGATCTATCAGCTCTTCTAGAGTGGAATGACTTCGCAGTTGATGGCGTTAAGGATGGCCATTTAGGACTTGGTTTTGACACTGTTCTAGATGCACTTCGATATACCCCAATCGAAAAAGAGGAAGCAAGTAAATTAGTTTTCTCGAATCGATTATTCAGTGGTTCAGATCAATCTGTCTTTACTGCGGTTGCAGATCCATATTTCAGAGCCGACTATTTAGCTGGTAATTCAAGTGCAATTGCTGCTGGCTTTAGCATTATGTTGGTACTTGAAGGTAACGGTGAAATAACATTTGAAAACCATGAGGCAATTTCTGCTGTTAAAGGCGATGCAATCTTGATTCCATATTCCGCAGGAAGTTGGAAATTAAATGGTGCTAGTGGCGTGGTTTGTCGTCCACCACTAGCTAAAGATGCGTCGTTAGCGGTCTAACTTAAGCGAGATTATTTGCTCGAATAATATGTTCGACCATGTACTTGCGGGCATTCAGCGCCATTGGCTTGTTTTCAGTCCAAAGGTTGCGCCAGATTGCAAGCGCTAGTGAAAGATCTGGATGAACAATTGCTGATGAGAAACTTTCGAAGGTGATAATTCCTTTGTAATTAATCTTTGCAAGCGCGCCGAATAATTCATCGAAATCAACATTTCCAGTTCCAAGCCCACCACGGTGGCTGGCACCGATATGGACATAACCAATATGTTCTGCGTTATTAATAATTGGTGATGCCAAATCTTGTTCTTCAATATTCATATGATAGATATCGATATGGACCTTTACATTTGGTTCACCAATATCTTTAATCATTTCAACAGCTTGATCAATGGTGTTAATTAAGTTTGATTCATATCGGTTTACTGGTTCAAGACCGATCGTGATTCCCTTAGCTTGAGCTGCAATAGCAAGACGCTTAAGTGATGCGACAGAATTTGCCCGAGATTTTGCAGTAGCTGGGTGTGAATATTTACCAAGTGCACTAAATAGAACGCCGCCAAGATAATCGCCTTCGATTCCTGCAACTACATCAAGCGCTGCCATCAAACGAGCTTCACCCTTTGCGACAACAGCAGGATCTTCGCTATTTATATCCGCATCAAATGAGAGACCAAGCGAGCAAGCTGCTTTAATTCCAAATTCCTTAAGAGTTGCAAGGGTGTGTTCGGTATCAATTAGCGATGGATCGAGCGCTGGGATTTCGATTAAATCGTAACCAGCATCGACTGTATTTTGAATTGCTTCGCGGCATTCTGCGTGAGACCAACCGCCGACCCATACGAGAGCGTGTACACCTAATTTATTTGG
>CAEZYV010000008.1_pt1 | contig 10825 bp, 13 predicted proteins | sample 7265771 | NCBI WGS metagenome assembly CAEZYV01 (sample SAMEA6813944, study PRJEB35770) | uncultured Actinomycetes bacterium | biome: Freshwater; feature: Freshwater reservoir; material: water | place: Czech Republic | collected 2017-04-14 | depth 30m m | reverse complement strand
TGATGGGACCTCCTTATCCAACCGCGGTAAATATAAATACCCGGCTTGATGAAGTTATTGATGAGTTTGCAAATAACCGTGGTTCTTCAATTATTGTTGTTGACGAAAAGAATAAACCGGTCGGCCGAATTCTTGCAGACGACTTAGTAGATGCACTTGCTTCAGTCTCAGAAACACAAGGTTTCGCCCAAGGAAGTGGTGCGCTCTAATGGCAACCAAGCAAACAATTTCACCAAAGAAGATTCGAATTGCGGCGCTTCTGGCAGTAATGGGTCCGGGAATGATTGCCGGACTTTCTGATGACGATCCAGCAGGAATTACTACATACTCGGTACTTGGTGCAGATTATGGATATCAATTGCTTTGGGTATTGGTTGCATCAACATTTGCACTAATCGTTCTACATGATCTTGGTGCCCGAATTGGAGTAGTTACTCGTCAAGGAATGATTGGTTTGATCCGACAAAAATATGGCGCCCGAGCCGGAACCCTAAGTGCTGGCGCACTCATAATTGCGAACATCGGAACTATGACTGCAGAGTTCGCTGGAATTGCTGCCGCTGGACAACTATTTGGATTGAGTAAATTCTTATCAGTTCCGATTGCGGGTTTTGCAGTTTCTTTCCTAGTTCTTCGAAACTCCTTTGCGAAAGTTGAGAAAGTTTTCTTTTTGATTTCAGCAGGCTTCGTTGCCTATGTAATTGCAGGCTTTATGGCTGGTCCGGATTGGGGCGCAGCGGCAAAAGGTGTATTGATTCCAACAATTCCATTTACTCAAGATGCAATCTTTATAGCAACTGCAACTATCGGAACAACACTTGCACCATGGGGCCTAGCTTTTATTCAGTCATATGCAGTTGATAAGCGTTTAACAAAAGATGATTTAAAGCTCCTTCGCGTAGATGTTTGGACTGGTTCACTTTTGACTGGGATTATCGGCTTCTTCGTAGTTGTCACATGTGCAGCGACTCTGCACAAAGAGGGAATACATATCAATGATGCGGCTGATGCAGCAATGGCGCTTGAACCACTTGCTGGTACTTTGGCCAAAGAATTATTTGCAATTGGTCTTATCGGCGCAGCGCTGTTAGCTGCTTCAATTTTGCCGCTCTCTACTGCTTATTCTGTTAGCGATCTAACTGGTCGACCTGCAGCCCTAGATGATTCACCTAAAGAAGCCCCGCTCTTTTATGCAACTTTTGGTGTGATTACCGGAGTAAGCGCACTTTTAATTCTGCTTCCCGGTGCACCTCTTATAACTATTCTGGTTGTCACTCAAGTAATAAATGCCGTTCTTCTACTCCCACTTCTTATCTACATGTTTGGTATCTCGCGTGACAAGAAACTTATGGGCGAATTTGTTGCAACTAAAACTATGAAGGCTATTTATTCAATAATTATCGCTGTTGTCGGGGCAGCCATTTCTTGCATGCTCTGGTTTATCTTTATCGGATGAGTAAACACGACCACACTGCAATTCCAGCAGCTAAAGATTTGGGCTTGCTCTCACTTGGGGTAATTGGAGTGGGAACTTCAGGACCAGTAATTGCTGCAAGCGTTATGCCAGTTCCATCTCTTATTTTTTGGCGCAATCTGGGTGGCGCCATAATGATGTTGCCATTCGCGATTAAGAATGCGGAATGGAAAAGCAAGGAAGAGCGAAGTGCAATTCTGCTTTCAAGTTTTGCTGGAGTAATTCTTGCAGTTCACTTCATCTGCTTCTTTCTTTCAATGCGTTTCACTACGGTCGCAGCAGGAACAGCGCTTGGAGCGCTTCAACCTATATTCACTGCTTTCTACTTTAAATTTCGAGGCGGAACTATTCCGAGAAGAGCTTGGGGTGGAATGTTTGTCGCATTCCTTTCAGTGCTTTTAATTACCGGCGTAGATTTTCAAATCAGTCTCAGGAATTTTGCGGGGGATATGTTCGCGTTATTAGGCGCGGCACTTGCAGCCGTTTATATGTTGATTGGTTCCAAAGCCCAACAGAAGCTCTCGACCTCGACATATACAACTGCGTGTTATTTAACTTGCGCAATTACATCTTTGATTATTGCGATCGCAACCGGAAGCCAGTTCCTACATTTTGAAGCCCGCCAATGGTGGCTCGTAATCGCGTTGATTCTTGGGGCGCAGTTCTTGGGTCACACCATGTTTAATCTGGCTCTGCGCAGAGTTTCACCAGTCTTTGTTGCTCTCATCGTTTTCTTCGAAGCACCGGTTGGCGCAATCATCGCCTTCTTCTGGCTTGATCAAGTTCCACCTGCAGGAATTATCCCTGGAATCATTGGTCTCTTAATTGGTTGCGGAATCTTTGTATCAAGAGCGAAAGCTGCAGAAGTAAATGATTGATTTACATACGCATTCAACTGCGAGCGATGGCACAGATACGCCAAGCCAATTAGTAAATAAAGCATTGGCCCGCGGCATTACAGTTTTAGGTTTGATGGATCACGACACTGTTGCTGGTTGGGATGAAGCAATTGCGAATCTCCGTCCCGGCCTTTCATTGGTACTTGGCTCTGAAATTTCTGCACAAACTTCAGATGGAATAAGTGTTCATATGTTGGGGATGCTATTTGATCGCGAAAATAGCGCGCTACTGGAAGCATTAGCCAAAACTCGCGAGAGTCGTTTTGGACGTATGGAAAAAATTGTCAGCAGATTAAATGAAGTTGGAGTCGAAATCTCAATTGAAGAAGTCCTGGCACAACTTTCAGATGGGGCAACTCTTGGCCGACCACATCTTGCAGATGCAATGGTTGCGAAGAAAATTGTTAAAAGCCGCGATGAAGCCTTCGAAACTTACTTAAGCAATGGCTCAAAATTCTATGTTGCGCATTATGCGCCAACCCCAGAAGATGCAATTAGATTAATCAAAGAGGCCGGCGGGGTAGCCGTAATAGCGCACCCACTTGCATCGCTTCGAGGTCGCATAGTTTCAATTGATAGTTTTAAATCGATGGTTGATGCGGGGCTCGATGGAATTGAAGTTTCTCATCGCGATCAGACTCCAGACGCACAAGAATTACTCGCCAAGATCGTTAAGCAATATGGCATCATTGCTACAGGTTCAAGTGATTATCACGGAACCGGAAAGCTAAATGAATTAGCAGAATTTACGACCAAGCCCGAAGATTTTGAAAAATTAGAAGCAAGAGCTAACGCGCGAAGGGTGGTTCGAAAGTGAAGGACATTCTCTTAATTTCTACTGCAACCTTTGGCATCCAAGCCTTTGTAACTCTATTTGTAATTATGGATCCACCAGGTGCGACACCTATTTTCTTGGCATTGGTAAAAGATCAACCTGCTCGTAAGCGAATTCGAATGGCTTGGCAGGGCGCTGGTGTATCGCTAATTGTGATTGTCACCTTTGCAATATTTGGAAAATTTATTCTCGACTATCTTCATATCTCTGTCGAAGCGCTACAAGGTGCAGGCGGCCTACTTCTCTTGCTTATTTCTTTAGAACTTTTGACCGGAAAAGATAACTCTGGCGATAAAACTAAAGATGTAAATGTGGCACTTGTTCCACTGGGAACTCCGCTACTTGCTGGGCCTGGCGCGATCGTCACAACAATCGTCTTCGTACAACATGCCTACACACTTGAAATGAAACTTGCACTTGCCGCAGCAATCGTCGCGGTGCATGTGGCAATTGGTCTGACCTTGATGTTTTCAACCAAGGTAGTTGGGCTAATTAAAGAATCAGGCGTAACGCTTATAGCTCGAATCGCTGGCCTACTTCTTGCGGCAATTGCCGTTGAAATGATTGTGCAGTCGATAAAAGGCTTCTTCGAACTTTAAGCTGAAGCAAACCCAACTTTACGCTCTGCGCTTTCTCCAACTTCAACAAATGAAATCTTGTTATTGGCGATAATTGTTTGACGCCCGCGAGTATCAGTCAATGAGAGTGATTTACCAGAATCAAGAGCTGCAGTCACTGCCTCAATAACTTTTTCAGGCGATAGGTCGCATTCAATGTGAAGCTCCTGTGATGAATCAGCGATTCCAACTCTAACTTCAGTTGTGGTGCCAGATGTACTTTTCTTGGTTGACATAGTTTTGTTTTATTCCTTTAGTTTGCTTTAGGGAATCCAGAAATTCCTCGCCAGATTAGATTTGATACTAGTTCAACTGCAGTTTCACGATCTAATTTTCCATCACGTTCTAACCAATGTCGCGCTGAAGTTTGCGCAGTTCCGATTAGTCCAACAGCAAGCATCATCGAAGCTTCCTTGGTAAGGCCGGTATCTAGTGAAATAACCGCGCTTAGGGCTGCGGCAGAGTCATAAGTCATTCGATTCAATCGCTCGCGAACTTGTGGTTCTACGCTCATGTCACTTTCAAATAGCAATCTAAATGCTTCGCCCTCACGGTTAATGAAACCAAAATAGGCATCGACGGTCGCATGAACGCGTGCCGCGTTATCTGAAGTTGAAGCAATCGCTCTTTGAATATCAAATACAAGTGAATCAATATGTAGATCCAGAACCGCAAGATATAAATCTAATTTTGAAGGAAAATGCTGATAGAGAACTGGCTTACTAACCTTTGCGCGATCAGCGATTTCATCCATCGCCGCCGAGTGATATCCAGCTTGTGTGAAAACTTCCAAGGCCGCAGCAAGTAATTGCGCACGGCGTTCGTCTCGGGGTAGACGTCCCTTATTTGCTGCTGCTGAATCTGTGCTCATTGGGCTAATCGTAGGGTCAATTCGACCTTTAGCGCGACTTTATGCGACTACTTTGCAATAAGAAGATTACTTTCAATTTTGAATTGTGCGGAATATCCGCGAAAATTAGGGCGTTGTAACAAACACCTTGAAAATTATTAAAGAGATGAGTATTTGTGTCCGTGACTTTAAAGCCGCTCGTTAACGAGGGACCAGAACTTACTGTCGATGAAGTTCGACGCTATAGCCGCCATCTCATAATTCCTGACGTTGGAATGAGCGGTCAGCGCAGATTAATGAATGCAAAAGTTCTCTGCGTCGGAGCTGGTGGTCTAGGTTCACCTGCACTTATGTATCTTGCAGCGGCCGGAGTCGGAACACTTGGCATAGTTGAATTCGACACTGTTGATGAATCAAATTTGCAGCGCCAAATTATTCATGGTCAATCAGATATCGGTAAGAGCAAAGCTTTAAGTGCAAAAGAGGCAATCTCTGAAATTAATCCATATGTAAATGTTGTATTGCATGAAACCCGACTTGATGTAGATAACGTTATGGAAATATTTACACAATACGATCTAATCGTTGACGGAACAGATAATTTTGCAACAAGATATTTGGTAAACGATGCTGCGGTACTTCTTAAGAAACCATATGTTTGGGGTTCGATTTATCGTTTCGATGGCCAAGCAAGCGTTTTCTGGGCCGAACATGGTCCTTGCTATCGCTGCCTTTATCCAGAGCCACCACCACCGGGAATGGTTCCAAGCTGCGCAGAAGGTGGCGTACTCGGAGTTTTATGTGCATCGATAGGTTCTATTCAAACTACCGAAGCAATTAAATTAATTGCAGGCATAGGTGAACCGTTGATTGGCCAATTAATTGTTTATGACGCACTTGAAATGGAATATCGCAAAGTAAAGATTCGCAAGGATCCAAATTGCCCGATATGCAGTGACAAGCCAACTCAAACTGAATTACTTCCGGACTATGAATCATTCTGCGGGATGTTATCTGATGGCGCTGCTGAAGCTGCTTCCGGTTCTACTATCGCGGTAACTGAACTCAAAGCCAAGATGGATAGCGGCGAACCATTCATGTTGATTGATGTCCGCGAACCTGGCGAATTTGAAATTGTTCGAATTCCTGGTTCAGTATTGATTCCTAAGCAGGAATTCTTAAATGGATCAGCGCTTGAAAAATTGCCACAAGATGTCCCAATCATTTTGCACTGCAAATCGGGAGTTCGTTCAGCCGAATGCCTTGCAGTATTGAAGCAGGCTGGTTTTGCTGATGCAACTCACGTTGCAGGTGGCGTTGTAGCTTGGGTAAAACAAATCGATCCTTCACTTCCAATTTACTAAAGGCTGGGTTTAATAAATGTCAGATCGTTCACTGCTACTTGTTCATGCCCATCCTGATGATGAAACCATTAATAATGGCGCCACGATGGCTAAATATGTCAAAGGGGGTGTTCGCGTAACACTTGTAACCTGCACACGTGGTGAAGAGGGCGAAGTATTGGTCCCGGCTTTAGCTGATCTTGCAAGTACCAAGAACGATCAACTCGGTAAACATCGTGAAGGCGAACTTGCAGATGCAATGGCGGCACTTGGTGTTACAGATTTTAGATTTCTAGGTGCACCAGATCGCTTGTGGCGCGATAGCGGAATGATGGGGACCGAACCAAATAATCGCAGTGATGTTTTCTGGCAAGCCGGCCTCGATGATGCTGCAAGTTATTTAGTAAAAATCATTCGTGAAGTAAAACCACAAGTTCTAGTTACATACGATGAATTCGGGGGATATGGCCATCCCGATCATATTCAGGCACACCGCGTTGCAATGCGCGCAGCGGAATTAGCTGCCGACTCTAATTTTGGCAGCGATGCGCCATGGGAAATTTCCAAGATTTATTGGAACACAATGCCAAGATCTGTAATTCAAGAGGGCATCGATAAGATGAAAGAAATTGGTTCAGATTTCTTTGGTGCCGAAAGTGCCGATGATCTGCCCTTTGCAAAGCCAGATGAACTAGTCACAACTCTTATCGATGGCACTGCATTTATCGATGCCAAGATGAAGGCGATGGCTGCGCACCCAACCCAAATTGAATTAGATGGACCATTTTTTGCACTCTCAAATAATTTAGGAAACCAAGTCTGGGGTCACGAGTATTACACCTTAGTTAAAGGTTCAAAGAGCGCAAAGGTTGATGCCAAAGGGCGCGAGGTAGATCTCTTTGATTAAAGCAGTCGCATCGTTCTTTCTCGGTGCGTTAATAAGCGCAGTAGGCGTGCTTCTTCATAACGCGTTTCATCCAATCGGAATTTTATTGGCTTTGATTGCAACTGCCGTAGGAATCAACTTTGTGGGACAAGCATTTGGTTCGCGCAAATTTAAGATTATCGCTGGCGTTGGTTGGTTAGCAGTTGCACTTCGTGCCGGCTCCTATGGATTAAGCAATGAAATTTTAATTATTTCAAATGTTTACGGAAATCTATTCTTGCTAGGTGGCCTCTTTATAGCCACAGTTGCTGCCTTTAAAAAGATTTAAATCCAATCCCAGTTCTGCCCTGTTGGTGAATCTTTTACGCTTATTCCTAATTTAGTTAGTTGATCTCGCAGTTCATCGCTTTGTGCGAAATCTTTTGCGGCTCTTGCAGCTGCGCGTTTTTCGAGTAATTCAGTAATTTCGGCGCTAGCTTCAGCTTTTGCTTTTGGTGGCCTAATTAAATCTAAGGCGTAAATATGATCAACTTCTTCAAAGCATTTCGCCTTTGTCGCACCAGTTAAATACTCATCTTTCTCTAATTTCCTAAGTTGTTGCAGAGCCCTAGGTGTATCTAAATCACGTTGGATATCAGCGAGTGAGCCTTGCGTAAATTCTGATACAAATTGCTTATCGATATCACCGTCGCCAAGCCACTGCGAATATTTGCGGCGCCAGCGATCGAGTGTGGAATCTGCTGCTTGCAGCGAATCCCAAGTTAGATCCATCTGGCTGCGATATCGGTTCTCCATAAAACAGAGGCGCAAAGCAAGTGGATCAATTCCCTTTGCAATCAGATCATTTAGAAGAACAACATTGCCGGCGCTCTTTGACATTTTGCGACCTTCGAAAAGCAAATGTTCTCCGTGGACCCAATTTTCAACTACTTCATAACCCGCAGCAGCATTAGATTGTGCGCGCTCATTTTCGTGATGCGGAAAACGTAGATCGATTCCACCTAGGTGTAAATCAACGTGTCCCTGCAGGAAGTGCAATGACATTGCAGAGCATTCGATATGCCAGCCCGGAAATCCTGGTCCCCAAGGTGAATCCCAAATCATTTCGCTGCGATTTCCCGCAGCTTTCCAGAGCGCCCAATCGGCATGAAACTTCTTTGCGCCATCTTCAACATATTCATAGCGGTGTCCAGGTTTTAATGAATCCAAACGGTTTCCAGAAATTTCGCCATATGAGGGATAACTCTGCGCCGAGAAATAGACACATTTGTCCTCACCCACATATGCATGACCGGTCGTTATCAATTTTGAAATCAAATCCTGCATTAATTCGATTGTTTCACTTGCCTTGGGATATGCCGCAGCAGGAATAACATTTAATTTTGCTAGATCAGCATGGAAACCCGCTTCATATTTTCGGGCAATTACAAATGGATCAAGCTTCTCAGCTTTTGATTGTGTGAGTAATTTGTCTTCACCAATTTCATTTCCCACGATATCTTCGGCCATATGTCCAACATCGGTGATGTTCTGGATAAAGTTGGAATCGATTCCCGAGAAATTAAGAATCCGCTTTACTAAATCGCCGAGTAAGAAAGTCCGCAGATTTCCAACATGTGCATCACGATAAACCGTTGGCCCACAGCAATAAATCTGAACCTCAAAACCATTAGCAGCAGTAACTTCCTTTAATTCGCGCGCTTTCGTATCAAAAATAAATAGTCCGGTATTCATCTTTCAGGGACTACCTTCCAGAGCGCTATGGCGGCTGGATCAAAATTCTTTAAGCTGCCATCTTTCTTTCGGACGGCATCGATTTCTTCTAAAGTGCCAAGCAAATCTCGAAAGCCGCCCTCGGGGTCGTGCAAGCGAATTGATACTCGTTTGCCAATCTCATTTTGTGAAGGAGTGGGATTTCCCATAATAAAGTCCCCTCCCATCGTTAGATATGCACTAGAGAAATTGCAGGTATTCGCTATCCTAGGCACATAAGATTAGTTAGATAAGTAAGAAAGGTATTCAATTGACATACATAATCGCAGAACCTTGTGTGGACGTTAAGGATAAGTCTTGCATCGAAGAATGTCCTGTTGATTGTATTTATGAGGGTGGACGCATGCTTTACATCCAACCTGATGAATGCGTTGATTGCGGTGCCTGCGAACCAGTCTGTCCAGTTGAAGCCATCTATTACGAAGATGATGTGCCATCACAATGGAAAGAATTCGGTAAGGCTAATAGTGAATTCTTCGTTGAGATTGGTTCACCAGGAGGCGCTGCGAAAGTTGGCGCAACCGGAACCGATCACGAACTTGTTAAAGCACTTCCACCTAAAGCCGAATAAGTAAGAACTCTGAAGCTTCCTGATTTTCCCTGGGATGCGCTGGCGCCGTATGGTGCGCGCGCTCGCGAACATGCGGGCGGATTAATTGATTTATCGCAGGGCACACCAGTCGATGCTGTCCCAGGATTTATTCAAAAGGCGTTACAAGATTCTTCAAACGCACCTAGCTATCCCTTAACAATTGGTACGCCAGAACTTCGCGAAGCAATGCGAAATTGGGCAACAAAAATTCTTGGTGCGACTGGTGAATTCGATGTACTGCCAACTATTGGTTCTAAAGAGTTAGTTGCATGGCTTCCCACAATTCTTGAAGCGAAGACCGTTCTCTACCCAAAGGTTGCATATCCAACTTATTTAGTTGGCTCGATGATTCATGGTGCAAAAGCGATTCCAGTTGATATAGATGCAAGTACTTGGCCAAAAAGTGAAATGGCATGGATAAATTCACCATCAAATCCGACTGGCCGCGTCCATAGCGTTGAAGAGTTGCAATCGGTTATTTCATATGCCAGATCTCAAAATTCTTTAGTCGTAAGCGACGAGTGTTATATAAGTTTTCCAGCAAAAGGCGCGGCGCCAGTTTCAATTCTCAAACTAGCAAATGGCGACAACAAGAATTTAATTGCAGTTCATTCAATGTCGAAGCGTTCTAACCTTGCCGGATATCGTGCTGGGCTAATCGTTGGTGATGCTGAAATAATTGGCCAGATTCGCGAAGTCAGAAAACATGCAGGAATGATGGTTCCATTGCCGATCCAAAGAGCAATGACAGCAGCACTTGGTGATGAAACACATGTTGCAGAACAAGCAGAGCGATATTCCGCACGACGCGAAATCTTGAGTGGCGCCCTAATTAAAGCTGGCTTCCAAATTGATTTTTCGACAGCTGGTTTATATATCTGGTGTACACGAAATGAAAGTTCATGGGATTCAGTTGCTTGGCTCGCTGGACTAGGAATTTTGGCAACACCGGGAATCTTTTATGGTGAAGCTGGTGCCCAACACATACGTATTGCAATGACGGCCAGCGATACTCAAATAAAAGATGCTGCTGACCGCATTTTAAAGAGTCTCTAAAGTGGCAACAGAGTTAGAGAGTGCTTTTGCCGAGGCGGCAAGGTTAATTTCAGATACTTCTAAGTTGGTACGGGTTGTTCTTTCTGGTCGCCGTCGAAACCTGACAGTACCGGTTGAAAGAATTGATATTCGCCCAGTTTTGATTAAGGAATCTCTAGTTCTGCAGGTTTCTGAAAATGATGGTCGCGTAACAACAGCTAAGAATATTGCTCCTAAAGATTTTGACGCTCACGCCTTTCTTGAAATGGGATATGCAAATATTTTGGTCGAACACACAGCAGGCGCGTTTTCAATTCGAATTACCAAAAAAGGTGAGGCGCAAGTTCATGAAGAGAAAGGTGCGCGAGAGCAGAACCTTGAACATGATCGCAAGAAGGCCAGACTCCTAGCGGCTTCAGATCCGTTCTTGATAGAAGTCGGAATTTCAGATGCATCCGGAAATGTGAAACCTTCACGGTCGGATAAGTATTTACAAGTAGAAGAGTTTCTACGCCTACTTG
>CAEZYV010000007.1_pt1 | contig 11175 bp, 13 predicted proteins | sample 7265771 | NCBI WGS metagenome assembly CAEZYV01 (sample SAMEA6813944, study PRJEB35770) | uncultured Actinomycetes bacterium | biome: Freshwater; feature: Freshwater reservoir; material: water | place: Czech Republic | collected 2017-04-14 | depth 30m m | reverse complement strand
TGGATCCACGAGCCACAATTAATCGAATCCATGACCAGGGTTCTAGAGTAGGTATCGCGTTAAAGCCTGCGACCGATTTTGTAAATATCGCGCCGTATTTGGATCAGATAGACATGGTTTTGATTATGACGGTAGAACCCGGCTTTGGTGGTCAGAGTTTTATGGAGAATATGATGCCCAAAGTTGCGCAGGCAAGACGCGAGATTGATTCGAAACATCTTGGCAAAATCTGGTTGCAAGTTGACGGTGGAATTTCATTAGAGACAATTTCTAAGGCGAACGAGGCGGGTGCAGATACCTTTGTTGCGGGGAGCGCGGTATTTAAAGCCTCTAATCCAGGTGAAATGGTGGACTTATTGCGAGCTGCTGCTAATTCTAATTAATCTGCAAGAGCCTCCCCAACTAGGTTAAAATCAACCATGAAGAATTTCGAATCGCTTTGGTTAGAACTTAACGAAATTGCTAAATCAAGACCGCTCGATTCGGGGACCGTACGTGAATTAGACGCTGGTGTTCATACGATCGGAAAAAAGATAATTGAAGAAGCGGGTGAGGTTTGGATTGCTGCTGAATATCAGAGTGATTCTGAACTAGCCCTTGAAATAAGCCAGCTTCTGTATCACCTTCAGGTTTTGATGATTTCTCGCGGCATCAAATTAGATGACGTTTATAAGAATCTATAGTTAGGAAATCTGTGACTCTTCGAATAGCTGTTCCAAATAAGGGCTCGCTCGCTGAATCTTCGGCTTTGATGCTGAAGGAGGCTGGTTATCGCCAACGCAGCGATATGCGTGACTTGGTTTTGATAGATCCAGATAACGATGTTGAATTTTATTATCTTCGCCCTAGAGATATCGCGGTTTATGTCGGCAGTGGAGAGTTGGAAGCTGGTATTACCGGGCGAGATCTCCTTATTGATTCTGGCGCTGACGCAAGTGAAATCCTTGAACTGAATTTTGGTAGAAGCACTTTCAGATTTGCAGGACCTGCTGAAGCAAAGTTGGGCGAGAAAGATCTTGCAGGAAAAAGAATCGCGACTGCTTATCCTGGATTACTTGCGGGTTATTTGAAGGCGAAGAATATGGCGGCGGATATTGTTCGACTAGATGGCGCTGTTGAAAGTTCGATTAGATTGGGCGTTGCCGATGTAATCGCCGATGTTGTGTCTACTGGTGGAACTCTGAGAGCAGCTGGGCTATCTACTTTTGGAGAAGTACTTCTTGAAAGCGAAGCTGTACTGATCACTCGGAATGGTTCTGCGAATTCGAAAACTATGGAAACTTTAATTCGAAGACTTAGCGGAGTTGTAATTGCAAGACAATATGTTTTAGTCGATTACGATGTGAAGAGCGCTGATTTAGAGAGCGCATGTGCACTAACTCCAGGAATCGAATCTCCGACGATTTCACCACTGCAGAAATCGGATTGGAATGCGGTTCGTGCAATGGTTAAGCGATCAGACATTAATCGAATAATGGATGAACTTTGGGCGGTAGGAGCACGGGGAATTTTGGTAACTGATATCCACGCCTGTCGACTGTAGAAAAATTTATTTAGAGCCGTCTGCGCTCTCTATTTCCTCGCGCGTTATTCCCATGAGATAAAGAACGGAATCTAAGTAAGGGGAGTTAATCGAGCTGCTTGCTGCTGCTCGTACGGCAGGCTTTGCGTTAAATGCAATTCCTAGTCCCGCTATTTCAAGCATTCCTAAATCGTTCGCACCATCGCCGATAGCGATTGTCTGAGCAAGACTTACTCCTTCAGAATTCGCAAATTCGCGAAGAGCCGCCGCCTTTGCAGCGCGATCAATAATCGCACCAGTAATTTTGCCGGTTAACTTGTTATCAGTTACCTCTAATTTATTGGCTCGGTAATAGTCGATACTCAATTCTTTTAGCAGGGGCTCGATGACATCGATAAAGCCACCTGAGACAACTCCAACCTTATGACCAAGACGGTGCAAGGTTCGAATTAAAGTTCGGGCGCCAGGAGTTAGTGTTATTTCTTTAGCGACCTCTTCGAGTATCGCAACATCGGCTCCGGCTAAAAGGCCGACTCGCGCAGTAAGTGATCCGGCGAAATCCAATTCACCGCGCATTGCTGCTTCGGTAATTTCTGAAACTTTCTCACCCACGCCAAATTTAGTGGCGATAACGTCAATGACTTCTTGCTGGATCAAAGTTGAATCCATATCAAGCAGAACAATGCGTTTGGCTCTTCTTGTAAGTCCGCTCTGTTCGACGGCGATATCAATATCATTTGCACGAGCGATTTCGGCTAGCTCTCTTTGAATAATCTTGAGATCGTTCTCGGCGGCAGAGAGAGTTACTTCCATAGCAATTGCAGTCAGTGGGTATGAGGCAGTGCGATGAATCCGATCAATATTTCCGCCTTGTTCAGCAATCTTTGTTGCTATGGCGGCGACTCCGGCTGGTTTCAAATTTTGTGAAAGGGCAACTATATGTAGATTTGAACTAGCGACATCTCCCTTTGCTTCATCAGTGAAGTCGATTGCGAGATCAAGCCCCAATTTATTTGTGGCGGCAAGTAGATCGGTTTCAATAGCTGGCGCATGCGCCGGATCTAGTGCAATCAGTGCGGTTAGAATCAAACGTCCTCGAATTACGACTTGCTCGATATCTAGGACTGTAATTGCGAAGGGTTCTAAGGCTCCAAATAGCGCCTGAGTTACGCCCGGCGCATCGACTCCTGAAATAAGTATCAGGCCAGTATGTTGCGGTTTCTGCGCTTTATCTTGGCTCATTGACCTAGATTAGCGGTTCGTCGCATGTACTCGCTGCTGATACAGGTATCTTTACGCCTGTGATTCCGGTTTTGCAGGTTGAAAATGTAACTGTTGTTCGTGACGGTAAAACTATTTTGGGGCCCATAACTTGGAGCGTTAACGAGAACGAACGATGGGTAATTTTGGGGCCTAACGGCGCCGGTAAATCAACGCTTTTTGCGCTCTGCTCAAGTCAGATGCATCCTTCAACTGGAACTGTAAATATCTTGGGGTCAAGACTTGGGGCTGTTGATGTCTTTGAATTGCGTCCCCGAATCGGCTTTATGGGATCTACATTAGTAAATCAATTTCCTGAAGATGAAAAAGTTTTAGATGTAGTTCTTACTGCTGCATATGCGATGTTAGGTAGATGGCAAGAGGCGTACGAGTTATGGGACGAATCTCGGGCGCAGGGATTGTTGACGACTCTTGGCGTTCGCGAGTTGGCCGAACGTAAATTCTTCACGCTTAGTGAAGGTGAGAAGAAACGAACTCTGATTGCTAGAGCTTTGATGGCAGATCCCGAAATATTATTGTTAGACGAACCTGCCTCCGGACTTGACCTAGGTGGACGCGAAGATTTGCTGCGAAGATTCGACGCTCTTGCTACCGATCCGCTCTCACCTGCAACTCTGATGATTACACACCATATAGAAGAGATTCCAGCTGGTTCGACTCACGCACTCTTGCTCAAATCGGGCCAAGTTATTGCAAGTGGTCCAATCGGGGATGTGGTGACTACTGAGAATCTCACCGTTGCTTACGACATGCCAATAAGCGTTACGACCTTGAATAATCGTTTCACGGCTAATGCAATAAATTAATGTTGTACGAAATACTTCCAGCACAATGGAAGAAAGCCATGCCGAAATCCGAAGATATATTGCAGAATATCGAGCTTCTAGAGCCTTATATTCCAGCTCGAGAATATATTTTCAAAGCCTTCGAGTTATCAATTGACGATATTAAAATTTGTATTATCGGACAAGATCCGTATCCAAACCCCGAACATGCAATGGGGTTGGCATTTAGCGTTCCGGAGGGAGTCGAAAAATTACCACCGACTCTTCGTAATATCCTCAAAGAGCTGGAAAGCGACGTTGGTGTGCAATTAAGTGGCGGGGATCTTTCGGTTTTATCAACTAGGGGAGTGTTTTTACTCAATCGAGTTTTGACAACGCAACCTGGCCAAAGCCAAGGGCACAACCAAATTGGTTGGCAAGAATTCACCTCAGAAGTCGTTAAATACTTAGCGGAAAAGAAAATAGTTTTCATTTTATGGGGAAAGAGCGCCGGTGAACTTGCGCCGTTTATTCCAGATGATCAATTGATTGTCGGAGTGCATCCGAGTCCGCTATCGGTATATCGCGGTTTCTACGGATCAAAACCTTTTAGTACGGCTAATGAAAAACTACGAAAAATGGGTGTTACTGAGATCGACTGGAAAATTTAGCGACAAGATTAAGATTTGTAGCAATCGCATTTCCTACGAAAAGCGCAAACATTGCGGTACCGATTCCGAGTGAACCGCCCAAGAGCTTTCCTGCAACAAGAACGGCAATTTCGATAGTCATTCGTACCCTCGCAATTCGGATGCCGGTATGTCTATGCAGAGAAGTCATCAAACCATCTCGCGGACCAGGTCCCATGCCACAAGTTATATATAGAGCAGAACCGGTGCCAACCAAGCCAATTCCGACAAGGACATAGAGAAGTTGTAGCCAAAGCGCATCGTGAATTTCTGGAATGTGATCGACGCCGATTTGAATGAAGATCGCGATAACCGCGATATTGCTCAAAGTTCCAAAGCCCGGACGTTCGCGAAGCGGCCACCACAGCGCAAGGACACAGATTGAAATAAGTGCAGTGCTCTGACCAATTGAAAGATTCGTGTGAATAGAAAGACCTTCAGCCAATACCACCCAAGGGGATACGCCAATCGTCGATTGAATTAAGAGTGATTCGCCGACTCCAAATATTGCTAAACCAAGAAATAAAACCGATACATTTTTGGGATTAATCGCCCATCTATTCTTGGCGGTCCATGAAGTATGCGGAATTGTTCGAGCCGGTTTTAAGAAGTGGATTACTTTTGCAAGAAATTCATTGCTATTCACTGTTAGAGTCTACCGATTCAAGCGGAGGTTTGTGGAATGTTTCCAGGTTTAGGCACGGTCATAAATGTGCTCGCCATTATTCTTGGCTCATCTCTTGGCATTTTTGCTGGCGCTAAATTTAAGGAAGCGACTAGAGATTTAATTACAACAGCACTTGGTTTCGTTACCTTGTTGGCTGCCGCCGATGCACTTCGCTCGTTATGGAATGGCGATTTCATAACCTCACTTCCTAAAGGATGGCCGCTTCTCACAATCTTGGCTTCACTTCTAATCGGGGCACTTATTGGCACTGCACTCAAGATCGAAGAGCGACTTGAAGTTGTTGGAATCAAGTTGTAGTCTCGCTTTGATCCGCATGGCTCTAGTCCTTTTGTTGACGGTTTCGTCTCTGCTTCTTTGCTCTTCGTAATCGGACCTATGGCAATTCTTGGTTCTATTAGCGATGGGATGGGCGCAGGAATAGATCAATTAGTTTTAAAAAGTATTCTCGACGGAGTAACTTCAATTGCTTTTGCTGCGACCCTGGGTTGGGGAGTTGCCGTATCTGCGTTGCCGGTCGGTATATATCAATTGACATGGACGGGGATCGGTTTCGCACTCGGTGCAATCCTGCCCGATTATCAAATTCTTGCTATGACAGCTACCGGTGGAATTCTTCTTCTCGGAATAGCTTTTCGCATGCTTAAGATAAAACAAGTGCCAGTAGGAAATCTCCTACCAGCACTGTTTCTGGCCCCGATTATTGCTGGGCTACTTCATACTTTTTCGTAAATCGTTTAATTAGTTTAGAACTTTGAGGCATCAATAACGAAGCGATACTTCACATCGCTCTTTACTGTGCGTTCGTACGCTTCATTGATGTAGTCCGGTTGAATAACTTCTACATCACTAACAATGCTGTGCTCTCCGCAGAAATTGAGCATTTCTTGTGTCTGCGCGATTCCACCAATCATTGAACCAGCGATTGATCTACGTTGAGCTAGAAGCGTAGGAGTACTTATTTCGTAAGGCTTGCCTGGAAGCCCGATTAACACGAGAGTTCCATCAAGTTTTAGACGTTCAAGGAATGGTGTTAAGTCCATATCTGCCGAGACGGTGTTTAGGATTAAATCGAAATCCTTAGGCATTGCGGCAAGTGTTGCAGGATCTTTCGTAACTACGAAGTCATGCGATCCCATATCTTTAGCATCTTGCGATTTAGATGGTGAATGCGAAAACACAGTTGTGTGGGCACCAAGTGCCACGGCGAATTTCAGGCCCATATGGCCAAGGCCACCTAGTCCAATGATTCCAACTTTCTTACCTGGACCAGCGCCCCAATTTTTTAGAGGAGAGTAAAGCGTGATGCCAGCGCACAGAAGCGGCGCGACTCCGGCCATATCCAAGTTTGAAGGAATCGTTACTGCGTAATCTTGATCAACGACGAATGCATCGCTGTATCCACCTTGTGCAATAGTTTTACCATCGCGCTCATAGCCATTGTAAGTACCGGTCATTCCTTCGATGCAATATTGTTCTAATCCAGCTTTACATGAAGCGCACTTGCGACAGGAATCGATGAAGACGCCAACGCCTATGCGATCGCCAACTTTGAATTTAGTTACAGCGCTTCCAATGTCAGTTACGACACCTGCGATTTCGTGGCCTGGCACCATTGGAAAAAGCGCAGGACCCCATTCTTCGCGAGCCTGGTGAATGTCAGAGTGGCAGATTCCTGCGTAATCGATTCGTAGAGCGACATCAGTAGGACGAAGTTCACGTCTTGAAAATTGATATGGAACCAATGGCTTTGAAGCCTCTAATACTGCATAACCTTTTGTTTCCATTGTTCTCCCTTAATTGTTTAAACAGTCTGCTGCGGTTGATCATTCGAATACTTGTGTCCGAGAGGGGACTTGAACCCCTAATCCCTTGCGGGAACTAACACCTCAAGCTAGCGCGTCTGCCAATTCCGCCACCCGGACCAGTGTCCTTTTGCTGGCGCAACGATACCAATTGCAACAGGTTCATCACAATTGAGGCAAGATAGGAGAGTGGGAAATTCAATGGCGTCGATAGACCTAGAGCAGTTAGAGGCTGAATGTATTTCTATCTGCCAAGAGATGATTCGTATTCCCAGCGTTAATCACGGTGAAGGCGTTGGTGATGAACGAGCCATGGCAGATTACGTCGCGGCCAAACTAGCTGAAGTTGGAATCAAATCAGAATTAATTGTTACTGGCGAAAATCGCGTAAATGTAGTTGCAACAATCCAAGGTTCTGATCCGCAGCGCGCCGGTTTAGTCGTGCATGGACATTTGGATGTAGTTCCTGTCAATGCAGATGATTGGTCGGTAGATCCTTTCGGCGGAATTATTAAAGATGGATATCTCTGGGGACGTGGCGCTGTCGATATGAAAGATATGGACGCGATGATTCTTGCAACGGTCCGCGCTTGGGCTCGCGCAAAGTATGTTCCGCCACGCAATATCCTTCTCGTTTTCTTTGCAGATGAAGAAGCGGGAAGTGAATACGGATCGCGCTATTTAGTGGCTAATCGCCCCGAATTATTTACAGGATATACCGAGGCTATCTCCGAAGTAGGTGGCTTTTCAGTAACAATTACTGGCGATCATCGCCTATATTTCATCGAAGGCGCACAAAAAGGTATTAACTGGTTGCAATTGAAAGCCAAAGGCGAAGCCGGGCATGGATCGTTTATCAATCCAAAGAACGCTGTCACCAAATTAAGTGCAGCAATTGCACGAATTGGAAGTTATGAATGGCCACAAGTTGAAACCAAGACTGGCGCTAAGTTCTGGTCAAAAATTGCAGAGCTAACAGGTGAAAAATACGACCCTACAAATGTGAAGCCGCTATTACGTCATATCGGTGGAGCGGCAAGAATGTTAGGTGCGACCATTCAAAACACCGCGAATCCGACAATGTTGGAGGCGGGTTATAAAGCAAATGTAATTCCGCAGAGTGCAACAGCCGTTGTTGATGGACGTTTTCTTCCCGGCTTTGAAAATGAATTACTTGAAACGATAACAAAATTGGCTGGCCCAGATATTGAAATCGAAGTTCTAGTACGCGATAAGGCGCTGGAAGTAGATTTTGCTGGACCGTTAGTTGAAGCGATGAAAGCAGCCATCGCTAAATTTGATCCAGAGGGAATTCCGGTTCCATATTTAATGAGCGGTGGAACGGATAATAAAGCGCTTTCAGATTTAGGAATTATTGGCTATGGATTTAGTCCAGTTAAGCTGCCGCCGGATCTTGATTTCTTTGCTCTGTTTCATGGAGTTGATGAGCGAATTCCAGTTGATGGTCTCAAATTTGGAGTGAAAGTTTTAAATGAATTCTTGCAAAACTGCTAATTAGATATCAGCAGAAACTTCATCAAGCGCGGCTCTAACTTGGTCAGGCAAAGTTACTTCTTCTACAGTTAATATTCCGCGCAATTGCGCTGCGGTTCTTGCACCTACGATTGCACTAGTTACTCCGTAACCTTCGCGAACCCAAGAGAGTGCAACCTCTAAAGGTGAATAGCCCAAGCCCTCGCTTGCTACACAAACAGCATCAACAATTTTTCGAGAGCGCTCGTCAAGATATGGCGCAATGAATCCACTGAAGTGTGGGCTTGCTCCTCTTGAATCTGAGGGAGCTCCACTTCGATATTTACCGGTAAGAACACCTCTTCCAAGTGGCGACCAAGCAAGCACGCCAATATTCATCTCGATCGCTGCGGGAATAACCTCCGCCTCGATTCCGCGATTCAATAATGAGTATTCAACTTGTGAAGAGATAATCGGTGCTTTTCCAAAGAGTGGATTCTGCAAAGTGGCAGATCTTGCTAATTGCCAGCCTGAAAAGTTAGAGACGCCCACATATCGCACGCGACCAGAAGAGACCGCTTGATCTATTGCTGAAAGTGTTTCCTCAATTGGAACCATTGGATCCCAAGTATGTATCTGCCATAGATCAATGTATTCAACGCCCAATCGCGCTATCGATTTGTCCAGATCACTCAATAAGTTTGTTCTCGAATTGTTTACGGCGCGTTCGCCGGTTGCGAATGAAATTCCAGCTTTGGTTGCAATTAGAAGATCCTCGCGTTGTGCAAGTGTTCCTATAAAGCCACCGATAACTCTCTCGCTATCGCCATCGCCATACATAGCGGCGGTATCTATTAAGTTTCCGCCGGCATCCAGATAGGTCTTTAATTGGTCTGCTGCTTCGTGTTCATCGGTGTCACGACCCCAAGTCATAGTCCCGAGTGCAAGTCTTGAGACCCGCAATCCAGAATTTCCAAGGATCCGCTTTTCCATGTCGCCACCCTAGCAATATGGGTTGCGTTTAATAGGTAACCTTGCCCAATGCCGAGTTTGCGCCCTTCTAAAATCTCACGTATTTATCTGGTGCGCCATGGACATTCAACAGCCAATGCGAAATCTATCTTGGCCGGTCAGGATCAGTCCGTAGAACTCTCAGAACTAGGAATTTTACAAAGCGCAGAAATCGCTAAAAATTTACATGAAGTTAAATTTGCCCGCATCTATAGCAGCCCACTAACTAGGTGCTTGCAGAGCGTACGTCCTCTGGCCAACCTGCAAAAAATGACGATTAGCGAGCTTCCCGGTGTTATCGAAATGAATTACGGGGATTGGTCAGGAAAAAAATTAGTGACCCTAGCAAGAACAAAGCTTTGGAAAGTTATTCAATCTGAACCTAGTTTGGTTCGTTTTCCTAATGGTGAAAGTTTCACGCAAATGCAGGATCGGGCTTTGGAAGCTGTTCGCATCGCAGCGGTAGATGGCAAAAATATTTTGGTCTGTTCACACGGGGATGTAATAAAAGCAATTATCGCCGGCACAATTGGTCTGCACCTAGATCAAATCCAGAGGTTAGTAATTGACCCGGCCTCAATCTCCATAATTGAAATCACGAAAGATTCTGCTCGTGCCTTGACCGTAAATGACACATCACATCTAGTGAAATTACAGAGTTCGTCAAAGAAGGAATCTAAACTTAAATTAGGTGGGGGAAGCGGAAGTAAACGATCATGACTGATCGCATAATCTATAACCACGACGATGCCACTAGATTCACCGTTGGAACCGTCGGGCTTCCAGGCGAGCGTAGCTTTTTTATTCAAGTTACCTCCGCCTTGGGAACATCCACTATCGCTTTAGAAAAGTCGCAAGCAGTGGCTCTTTCGGAGAGATTACGAGAGTTAGTTACCGAAGTACGACGTAACAAATTAGCTAGTTTGGACGAAATAGGTCTGCCTGCCGTTGTTGATAATGAAAGTTTAGAGTTTCCAATTGAAGAAGATTTTCAAGCAGGAGTAATGGGAATTTCTTGGGATCCAGAAACGCAGAGAGTTGGAATCGAAATTCAATCGATTGCGGAGGGCGAATTCACTGAACTAATTTCAGATGAAGATGATCTAGCAGATGTCGAAGATCCTCCGGACTTACTACGCGCAACAATTCGATTGAACCAAGTTAAAGGATTCTGCAATCGATGTGATGCAATAGTTAACGCGGGCCGAGCACCATGCCCATTTTGCGCTTTGCCGATCGATCCTGCGGGACATTTATGTCCAAGAGCAAATGGGTATCGACGGTAGAAATGAAAGATAATCTTTTAGAAAATCATGAAATGGAAATCATCGGTCGCTTGGTCGATGCATCAAACGCAACGCTTCTCTGTTCGCTTCCCGGCGATCAAAAAGTAATTTACAAACCAATTCAAGGCGAGCGACCACTCTGGGATTTTACAGATGGTAATTTAGCTTCGCGTGAGGTAGCCGCTTTCTACATTAGCGAATTAGGAAAATTTCATCTGGTTCCAGAAACGATACTTAGGGATGGGCCATTTGGATTAGGAGCAGTTCAAATTTGGATTGAGACAGATCAAGAACTAGATGTTGTCGAAAAGGCTCAGAGCTTTGATACCCAAATTCGACAAATGGCGCTATTTGATGCTGTTATAAATAATGCGGATCGCAAATTTGGACATGTTTTAATTTCACAAGACGGCAAGATATTTGGCTGCGATCATGGCGTTAGCTTTCATGTTGAAGATAAATTGCGAACGGTTATCTGGCAATTTGCAGATCAAGAACTTGTAGCAGAAGAAGTTGAACAGCTTCGAAATCTTGCTGCATCGATTGATGATTCGAAGCTGGAAAATTATCTAACGGCGCTTGAAGTCGGGGCGTTGCGTGGTCGAATTGAAAAACTTCTCACTGAAAAGAGATTTCCGCTTCCGAATCCTAATTGGCCG
>CAEZYV010000006.1_pt1 | contig 11376 bp, 11 predicted proteins | sample 7265771 | NCBI WGS metagenome assembly CAEZYV01 (sample SAMEA6813944, study PRJEB35770) | uncultured Actinomycetes bacterium | biome: Freshwater; feature: Freshwater reservoir; material: water | place: Czech Republic | collected 2017-04-14 | depth 30m m | reverse complement strand
GTTCAATTTATGTTGGCAGATATGGCGATGAATATTGCAGCTGCAAGACAACTTACATATGCAGCCGCGGTAAAGAGTGAGCGCAATGAGAAGGATTTAACTTTCTTCGGGGCTGCAGCCAAATGTTTTGCAACTGATGTTGCGATGCGAGTAACTACGGATGCGGTGCAGGTTCTTGGCGGTTATGGCTATGTTTCAGATTACCCAGTCGAACGCATGATGCGCGATGCGAAATTAACCCAAATTTATGAGGGAACCAATCAAGTACAACGCGTTGTTATGGCCCGCCATCTAGGCGACCTAAATTAATTATTTATCTGCAAAGCGAACAATTAAATCTGGGGTTGCAATGGCATTTAGCTTTACGTCATGCGCTTCTACCGGAAATGGTTCAACAGTTAGTTCGCCAGAATAAATAAGGCCGATTCGCCAGGCCGCAAGATTTGCAAGAGAGCGATCATATGAACCGCCACCCTGACCTAAGCGATGGCCTTCGCGGGTTGCATGCAGCGTTGGAACTATGACGATATCAATTTGATCGCCTGATATTTCTTCACCGATTGGCTCCAGAATTTTGCCGCTCTTTGAAAGCTTTGAAGAATCTCCGCTCCAAGAGATCCATTGCAAAGACTTATCTTTTGCCATCTTTGGTAGTAGCAAGCGCTTTCCGCTTTTTAAAATCGCTTCATTCAAATCTTTTGTTTGTGGTTCTTCGCCATATGAGATGTAACTCGCAATTGTTGTGGCACCAGCAAATTCATTTGATTTAACGATATGCGTCCAAGATTCTGCTAAATCACGCAACGATCTTTCGGCACGAAATCGCTTACGAAGTTCTTGCTTCTTTGCGCTAGTCATATCCACGGAAATACTCTATTTAAGAAGTAAGGTTTAGTCATGGAACAACAGCCGAGCGTCGAAGAGCTCTTAGAAAAGCTTCTCGAAATAGCCGCCCCATTAACACCTTTTGATATGCCGCTATTAGATGCACATGGTGCAACTCTGGCTTCAGATATTTATGCAGGTGAAAGATTGGTGCTTCGTGGCGGTTCCCGAATTCGTTCAACTCAGATTGGGCTTGCCGCATCAATTGGGTTAGATCGCCTACCAACACTTCCACACCCTCGGGTCGTTGTAATTTCTGCTGGTGATGATTTGGTTGAGCCAGGTCAACCACTTTCAGATTCCGAAGATGAATTTGAAACTAATTCATGGATGCTCACAACCGCAGTTCGTGAAGCCGGTGCAAATGGGTTTCGTGTTCATACAATTCCCGAAAATCACCAACAATTAAAAGAGGTAATTGAAGATCAATTAGTTCGTGCTGATCTAATAGTTATAAGCGGAGAACGCCACGACGAATCCTTTGAATTAATTACCGCGGTCTTGAAAGAACTTGGTGAAATCACCACCGTTCGCCCTAAGATGAGCGAGAGCGGGCTTCATAACTTTGGCCTAATTGGTCCAGATAAGACGCCAGTAATCACCCTGCCCGGAGATCCAGTCGTCGCCGGAATTGCAGCTGAAATTTTTGTCCGCCCAATGATCCGCAAAATGCTTGGCGCCCCAAATATTTTCCGGAATCAACTAAAAGCTAAGTTAAAGAATTCGATAACTGCCACACCTGGCGAAAGCGGATTTGTCCGCGCCACCTTAACGTCAGAGAACGGTGTTGTAGCAACCGCTTTGGAAGAGCAGGGAGACTTAGTCTCGCTATCCGATGCACACGCTTTGATAGTTGTTCCAGAAAATTCAGTCGGCCTAAAGGCTGGCGAAATTGTCGATGTGATGATCCTCGAACGGAGTTCGAATTAATTGAGTACAAGTTCAGATTGGCCGATAAAACTTCGCGATGGCGAGCTTCATCTGCGCCCACTTCGACTTCGGGATAAGAAAATTTGGGATATTTCGCGTCAACAAAATCGGGAATGGCTGACTCCATGGGAGGCAACTCGACCCGAAATTGAATCGCACCTACCGCTTCCATCATTTATGGGCATGGTCTTTCAATATCGCAAAGATGGCGAGCGACTTAGGTCAATTTCACTAGGGATTTGGCTCAAAGAAAATGACACCGAGAGATTTATCGGGCAAATAACAATGGGCGGAATAGTTTTTGGGGCAATGCGCGGTGCCCATATTGGATATTGGATCGATCAAAGATTCGCAAACCAGGGTTACACAACAAGGGCAGTAGCTCTCTTAACTAATTTCGGCTTAAACCAGTTATCCCTGCATCGAATAGAGATTAATTTACGGCCGGAAAATGAGGCATCCAAGCGGGTAGCTGAAAAATGTGGCTATATTTTTGAGGGAATTAGACCTCGCTATTTACATATCGATGGGGCCTGGCGCGATCATTTAACTTATGTAATAGAAAACCCAAAAGTTAAATAATTCATACCTATTACTTTCACTTTAGACATACCGCTCAAATCCCGAGCTTTTACCCTGCCTAGAATTATCGTTCTACTCCATGGCGTCCGGTTTTATCTACCTAATCATCCTTGGGATGTGGGCGGCCTATTTCTTGCCGAAGTGGATCACAAGCCATGACGAAGCAACCGGCAAATCGGCCGAAAGATATAAGAGCGCAATGCGAGTTGTTGGCGAAACTGGTTCAGTAAATTCAACTCCTAACAACACCGAAAATATTAAATTACAAAATCAAATTGCTAATCGTCGAATTATTTTTGGTTCGATCTCATTCTCCTTTCTTTTAATTGGGTTGCTCTGTGCAATCGGCGTAATTTCAACTCCAATTTTATTAATCCCAACTTCAGCGCTTGCGATTTATGTTGTACATGTTCGAAGACAGATTGTTGCTGCCCAATTGAAACAACGAAGGTTAAAAGCTTTCCAACAAATTTCATCTGCAACAGTAATTACCGAACCAATCGAACGAATTACATTTTCTTCTAGAGTTGATTTTGTATCAGAGAATAAAGAACATTGGATTCCATTAATTGATCGGATAGATACTGCAGGCGTAGTTGTAATTCCAAAAGATGGTGGAGCTTGGCAACCAACTCGAGTCCCTAAACCAACTTATGCAACAGCACCAAAAGCTATTCCTTCAAATCGCGTAATTGATTTAACCGTTCCTGGTGTTTGGAGCGCAGCGCATCAAGCTGAACTTGAAGAGGGCCTAATGCCAACTCGTGACGATTTATTTGATCAAGAGCTTGAAGAGAACGCCGCTAATAATCGATACGGTGTTGTTAACGAATAATTAGTTAGATCCACGATGGCAACCACATGTGGTCATGCCATGCGTTATATGAAATTGGTGTGCCCAGAAATAGCGGCAAGAAATATAAGAAATTAAGAAGAACCAAAGCCCCAAAAACAAAGGCTATTTGCTTCTGATTGCGAGCAACTTTGCTTAATAGATAAACCAGAGTTAAGAGAAGAAATGGCTCGAAGGAAATGGAATAGAAGCTAAACATTGTGCGCTCTTGAAAGGCAAACCAAGGTAGATAACAAGCTGCAATTACTATAAGCAGAATTTCAGCAGACCAATCGCGCTTGCTTATCCAATAACCAAAGGTAATTAATAAAGCCAGAGTTGCCGCCCACCAAAGAATAGGTGTGCCAATCGCTAAAACTTCTTGTGCGCAATTTGTCGTGCCACAGTTCTTTGGAGTTCCGTAGAAGAAGGAAGTTGGACGTCCTTGAATCAACCAGCTCCAGGGATTAGCTTCATATGGATGTGAATCATTTAAGTGGGCATGGAAATTAAAAATTTCTGCGTGATAATGCCAGAAAGATTTTAAAGTATTTGCCGACCAATTTCGGTCCCATCCAGTTTTGGTAAGAAACCAACCTGCCCAAGACGCGACATAAATAAGTATCGGGAAAATTCCAAATTGTAGAAACCTATATAAGAAAGTTTTCGAGAGCACTGCGCGAATCGGATTTTCTAAACCAAGAGCGCGAAACTTTCGATAATCTAAAATTAAGACTAAGAATGCAAGAGCTACTAAAAGATAAAGGCCGCTCCACTTTGTAGAAACTGCTAAACCAAGGGAAAGTGCAGCTATCCAATATTTCTCATGCAAGAAAGTAAGAACAGCAATTTGGATAAAGAAGAGCAGAAAAATATCTAGAAGTGCGGTTCTTGAATGCACTAAATGAAGTCCATCTGCAGAAATAAGTAGCGTTGCAAAGATACTTAGAAGCTGATTATTGAATAACTTTTTAGCAGTGAAATACATTAAGACAATTGAAATTGAACCGATCATTGCGGCTGAAAAGCGCCAACCAAACTCGTTATAACCAAAGAGCTTTATTCCAATGGCAATTAACCATTTACCAACAGGGGGATGAACAATAAATTCTGCTGCGCCAGTCTTGGCATCCAGCTCTACGCCATTTGTTAAAAGTGAATGCGCATTTGTTGTGTAATAAACCTCGTCAAAGATTTTTCCCTTAGGCAATCCAAGGTTCCACAATCTAAGGAGCAGCCCAAGCGCACCGAATCCCAGGGCGATTGCCCAATCTCGAGATATACGGATTTGGGTTGTCATGAGGAAAGCCTAAAGCCTGCGAGAATTGCCCAATGCTTATTCTCGCAGCGACGCCATTGGGTAATCCCGGTGATGCTTCCACCAACCTGCGCGAAGCCATCCTTTCTGCGAAATATATTGCCGCCGAGGATTCCCGAAAATTTTCGAGACTCTGCGCTGATTTAGGAATTACCTATGACGCAAAGATTATTTCGTTCTTCGAAGGCAATGAGATTGAACGCCTAGATGAATTAGTAAAAATCATGGAGAGCGGATCAGATTTATTAGTTGTCACTGATGCAGGTGCACCAGGAATAAGTGATCCTGGATATCGCTTAGCTCGGGCGGCTGTTGAAAAAAATATAAGAATTAAAGTTTTACCAGGACCAAGTGCAGTAACAACCGCGCTCTTGTTATCTGGGCTTCCAAGTGATCGCTTTAGCTTTGATGGATTTGCACCACGTACAAGTGGAGCTCGAACCACTTGGTTTGAAAAAATGGCAACCGAAGAACGAACAATGATTTTCTTTGAAGCACCCCATCGATTATTAGAGTGCTTGGCCGATGCAAAAGAAGTATTCGGCCCGAATCGACTTGGCGCTATCTGTCGCGAGATGACTAAAACCTATGAAGAAGTTATTCGTGGTGATCTTGAAACCCTGCACAACTGGGCAGATAAGAGTGAAATTTTGGGCGAGATCACATTGGTAATCGCTGGGTTTGATCCGGATTCGAGAGTGTTCACGACAGATGATTTGATTTCCGAAGTTCTAAAGCAGGAGGCTGCAGGAATTTCACGCAAAGAGGCCATTACTGAAGTGGCAAAAATTACTGGCGTTGCTAAACGCGAGGTATTTGACGCGATGGTTACGCACAAATCACAAGATAGGCTTACCCCATGACGTCTGAAAAATCTTTCTACTTAACGACGCCGATTTATTATGTAAATGATGCGCCGCATATTGGGCACGCCTACACAACTGTTGCAGGCGATGTCTTAACAAGATGGCACAGACAACGCGGAGAAAGTGTCTGGTTCTTAACTGGCACAGATGAGCATGGCGAAAAAGTTATGAATACCGCAGCTGCAAATAACGTTTCACCGCAAGATTGGTGTGATCGTTTAGTTGACGAAGCTTGGAAGCCAAATTGGCAGGCGCTAAATATTGCAAATGACGATTTTATTCGCACGACAGAGCCACGACATGAAGAGCGCGTTCAAAGATTTATGACTCTACTTAAAGATAACGGCTATATCTACGCTGGAAAATTCGAAGGCCCATATTGCATTGGTTGCGAAGAATTTAAATTGCCTGGTGATTTAGATGAAGGCAAGTGCAAGATTCATGGCAAGCCAGTTGAGATGCTTTCAGAAGATAACTGGTTCTTCAAACTTTCAGCCTTTGTTCCACAACTTCTTGAACATTATAAAAATAATCCGCAGGCTTGCGAACCAGCAAGCGCACGAAATGAAGTAATTGCATTTCTTGAAAGTGGAGTTCGCGATCTTTCAATCTCACGTTCCACCTTTGATTGGGGAATTCCGGTTCCTTGGGATACAGATCAAGTTATCTATGTTTGGTTTGATGCGCTTTTAAATTACGCAACCGCTGTCGGACTTGGAGATGATCCAAATTCAGAAGGTGGAAAGAAATTCGCGGCAACTTGGCCCGCCGATGTTCATTTAGTTGGAAAAGATATCTTGCGCTTCCACGCTGTTATTTGGCCGGCGATGTTGATGGCGGCAAATGTTGCAATTCCTAAGAAAGTGTTTGCACATGGTTGGTTATTAGTTGGTGGCGAGAAGATGAGTAAATCTAAACTCACCGGAATTGCGCCAAGCGACATCACAGAACATTTCGGTGTTGATGCATTTAGGTATTACTTCCTGCGGGCAATTCCTTTTGGTACCGATGGATCTTTCTCTTGGGAAGATATGTCTGCGCGATATACCAGCGAGCTTGCAAATGATTTCGGTAATTTAGCTTCGCGATTAATTGCAATGATTGAGAAATACTGCGATGGCAAGATTCCTGCAGTAGCAACGGATGCAGGCCTATCTAAACTTTTAGCTGAAACTGTCGAGAACGCTGATAAGGCAATGGTCGCGCTTGATTTTCAAGGCGGCATAAATTCGATTATGGATTTCTGTAAGCGCGTAAATGGTTATGTGACCGAGAAAGAACCTTGGGCAATTGCAAAGGATGAAACTCGCACCGCAGAATTAAACGAAGTTCTATACAACACTGCAGATTCAATTCGTGCTCTCGCAGTTTTATTGCACCCGGTCATGCCAGCGACTACTCAAACTCTTTGGGAATCTCTTGGCGCCCAAGAAACACTCGGCGATATTTCTGCTCAGAAGATTTCTGATGTTGCTACTTGGGGCGTTCTACCTGCAGGTTGCAAAGTTACAAAGGGCGCTGTCCTTTTCCCTAGATTGGAATAAGAAGTGGCTGATCGTCACAACCGCGACATTGATCGCCAACCAGCACCACTTCCAGAACCGTTAAACGTTATGTGTGTTGATGCGCATGCGCACATTGAAATTGTTACAAATACCGCGCCCGATGCCCCAGAAGTTGGTCGGGTATTGGATGAAGCAAAGAGCGTTGGTATAGATCGAATAGTTCAAGTTGGATATTCGGCAGAACAATCTGAATGGTGCGTAAAGATGGCCGAGAGTTGGCCAAATGTTTTAGCAGCGGTTGCACTTCATCCAAATGAAGCGCCAGTGGTTGCAGATCTAGAAGCAGATTTAGCGATCATCGAGCGTCTTGCAAACCATCCGAGAGTTCGCGCAATTGGTGAAACCGGTTTAGATTTTTTTCGGACAGAACCAGAATTGCAAGAACGCCAGAAATATTCGTTTCGTCGCCATATTGCGCTGGCAAAGAGCGTGAATAAAGCTTTGGTAATTCATGATCGCGATGCCCATCGAGATGTTCTAGATGTATTAACTGAAGAGGGCGCACCTGAAAAAACTATTTTTCACTGCTATTCCGGCGACGCGGATATGGCCCGAGAATGTATTGAAAAGGGTTACATACTTTCATTTGCAGGCACGCTTACCTTTAAGAATGCACCAGCACTCAGAGATGCCGTGAAATTAGTTCCGCTTGATCAATTATTAGTTGAAACTGATTCACCTTTCTTGGCACCGATGCCACATCGCGGATCTCTAAATACGCCGGCACAGATCCCAACTATTTTGCGATTTATGGCGCAAGAGCGGGGCGAGGATTTAGATACTTTGGCTGCAGCGATATCAAATAATTGTGAACGTCTATTTGGATCATTTGCCTAAATGAGTGGCTTACTTGGTGCGGCAGAAATTCGGGAAATTGCCGAACGAATTGGAGTTCGCCCAACAAAAAAGCTTGGACAAAATTTTGTAGTTGATGCAAATACTTGTCGCAAAATAGTTAAAAGCGCAGGTGTCGGTTCAACAGATGTTGCACTTGAAATTGGACCTGGCTTAGGTTCCTTAACGCTTGCAATGCTGGAATGTGCAAGCGAAGTAGTTGCCATTGAAATAGATGATCGCCTTGCGCAAGAGTTGCCTATGACGGCCGAACGTCATGGCTTTGATATTTCAAAGTTAAAAATAATTAATGAAGATGCAATGGGAATTTCAAGCCTTCCAGTTGACCCAACGGTGCTTGTCGCAAATTTGCCCTATAACGTTTCGGTTCCGGTACTACTTAGATTTTTAGAGCTATTTCCAACGTTGCGTGCCGGCGTAGTCATGGTGCAGAGCGAAGTTGCTGATCGCTTAGTTGCTAAACCAAATAGCAAAACTTACGGAAGCCCTTCAGTAAAGGCAGCTTGGTGGGCGGATTTAACTTCGGCTGGAACGGTAAGTAGATCAATTTTTTGGCCAGTACCAAATGTTGATTCATCACTTGTTAAATTTGTCAGAAAAGAAGTGCCCGGAGATGAGGCGCTACGAAAGGCAACTTTCAGAATTATTGATGCGGCATTTGCCCAGCGCCGCAAAATGATGCGGGCTGCATTAAGCGAGCTAAGTGAAATTGGTGGAAGTAGCGCAGAAGCCAGCGCAATAATTGAAGCAAGTGGAATTGACCCAACTATTCGCGGCGAAGCGTTGGAACTATCGGATTTCATCAAGATTGCGATTACGCTTTCTAAATGAGCACGCGTGGAGTAGTCGTTCGGGTTCCGGCGAAGATAAATCTGCAACTTGCTGTTGGGCCTTTGGGCAGCGATGGATTTCATGAAGTCACAACAGTCTTTCAAGCTATTTCATTATTCGATGATGTAACAATTAAATTTGCCGCCGAAAATTCAGGAATTGCGCTGACTCTTTCTGGCGCAACATCAAATGGCGTACCGGTCAGTGATGAAAACTTGGCGGTAAGAGCCGCAAGATTAATGGCCGAAAAATTTGATCTTTCAACTGATTTAGCAATCCATCTTAAAAAAGAAATTCCAGTTGCAGGTGGCATGGCCGGTGGAAGCGCCGATGCTGCTGGTGTGATTGTTGCAATGGATGCGCTCTTTGATATTGGGCTTTCGCGCGATGAAATGGAAGCTATCGCAGCGCAACTTGGAAGCGATGTTCCATTTGGAATTTCTGGCGGCATTGCAATTGGCCGTGGTCGTGGTGACCAATTAACTCCGGCACTTAGTCGCGGAAATTATCACTGGGTCTTAGCGCTTTCTGGCCAGGGACTTTCGACTCCTGCGGTTTATCAAGAGTGTGATCGCCTGCGTGAAGGTTTAGATATTGCGCGACCACAAGTTAGTGATTCGATGATGCAAGCACTTCGAGCTGGTGATCCAATTGCACTTGGCGCAGCACTTTCAAATGATTTACAAGCAGCTGCATGTTCATTGCGCCCAGCGCTACGTTTAGTTTTAGATGTCGGCCGAGATTATGGTGCGCTCGGTGGAATAGTTTCGGGATCGGGTCCGACCGTTGCATTCTTGGTGGAAGATGAAGAGAAATCGATGGATTTAACGGTGGCCTTAAGTTCAAGTGGAGTTGTGGCTGGCGTTGTGCGGGCAAGTGGTCCGGTACATGGGGCTCGAGTAATACAAAGCATCTAAAGTTTGGTGGTATCGATACTTATAGGGGAGAATTCAGGTTCCGCCATTGTGTAGTGGCTAGCACATGGGCCTTTGAAGCCCAGGGTCCAGGATCGATACCTGGTGGCGGAGCCACCGAACCGAAATTAATTAAATAAGACGGGAGCGGAACTTGGGCAAGTCACAAGGTGCAACAGCAAAGCTAGATGTTGCAATCGTGCTGGCTGCCGGCGAAGGAACTCGCATGAAGTCTGCGACGCCAAAGGTTCTGCATTTCATTTCAGGCAAAGCAATTATCGATCACGTCTTATCTCAAATTACTAAATTAAATCCGGGCGAATTACGCGTTGTCGTAGGCGCTGGCCGCGAGGCGGTCGAATCACATGTAAAGCAGATTGCACCAAATGCAGTTACGGTTTTCCAAGCAGAGCGAAATGGAACTGGTCACGCGGTTCAATTGGCGCTCGCAGATTTGAAGGCAACAGGAACTGTTCTGATTTGTGCTGGAGACACCCCACTTCTTCGCAGCGAAACTCTCGGCGAATTTATTGCAGCCCACGTTGAGGCCGTAAATAGCGTTTCTGTTTTAACCGCCGAATTCCCAGACCCAACCGGATATGGTCGAATTCTGCGCAATGAAGCTGGCGAGATTGTTGCAATTGTTGAAGAGCGAGATGCTTCAGATGAAATTAAATTAATTGATGAAATTAATACCGGGGTTTATCTCTTTGATATTGCGGCCCTTCGTACCAGCGTTGCAAAACTCAAAGCCGATAATTCGCAAGGTGAACTTTATTTGACCGATGTGATTTCTGATATCAAGGCTTCGGGTCTTAGAGCAGCTGCAGTTTTATCGAATGATTACAGCGAAACCCTTGGAATAAATGATCGCGCCCAACTTGCTGAATGCGCCGCAATTATGCGAGATCGTATTAATTATGAACACATGTTAAATGGCGTTGAAATCATTGATCCAACTACAACCTGGATAGATGCAAGTGTAAAAATAGAAGCCGATGCCACAATATTTCCAGAGAGCTGGTTGGCCGGCACAACAACTGTTGCAAGTAACGCAATTATTGGCCCACGCACAACTTTGATGAATGTAATCGTGGCGCAAGGCGCATCTGTTATCGAATCAAATTGCGTAGATTGCGAAGTTGGTTCAGGTGCAAAAGTCGGGCCGTATTCATATCTTCGCGCTGGCACCAAGTTGGCAGCAGGTTCTAAAGCTGGCGCATATGTAGAAATCAAGAATTCAACTATCGGCGTCGGTACAAAAGTTCCACACCTTTCATATGTCGGCGATGCTGAGATTGGCTCCGGAACAAATATTGGCGCTGCGACAGTTTTCGTGAACTATGACGGTGTTGAAAAACACAAGACCAAAATTGGCGATGAAGTTCGAATCGGCAGCGACACTATGTTGGTTGCACCAGTTTCAATCGGAGATGGCGCTTACACTGCGGCTGGGTCGGTAATAACTGACGATGTTCCTGCAGGAGCGATGGGTGTTGCCAGATCTAAGCAACGTAATATTCTTGGCTGGGTACTTCGCAAGAGAGCCTCGACCAAATCAGCACAGGCGGCAAAAGCCGCAGGTGCGAGTGAATCCTCGGAATAAGGGAGCTAAGACATGAGCGAACTTCGCCTCACTTCGGAAAAGCGGTTACGTATATTTACCGGCCGCGGATATCCAGAGTTAGCTGAAGGTGTCGCCGCGGAACTTGGTATTCCAATCACGCCAACATCGGCTTATGACTTTGCAAATGGTGAAATTTTTGTTCGCTTCGAAGAGAGTGTTCGCGGAAGCGAT
>CAEZYV010000005.1_pt1 | contig 11478 bp, 10 predicted proteins | sample 7265771 | NCBI WGS metagenome assembly CAEZYV01 (sample SAMEA6813944, study PRJEB35770) | uncultured Actinomycetes bacterium | biome: Freshwater; feature: Freshwater reservoir; material: water | place: Czech Republic | collected 2017-04-14 | depth 30m m | reverse complement strand
AGAACCAACCGCTGAACGTTTTCACGGCCGCCATCAATTAAATCGCTATGACGATGGCCTCGAAAAATGTATTGGTTGCGAACTCTGCGCGTGGGCATGCCCAGCAGATGCAATTCGTGTTGAAGGCGAATCAAATACAGATGACGCTCGATTCTCACCTGGTGAGCGTTATGGCAAGGTTTATCAAATTAATTATCTGCGTTGTGTTTTCTGCGGTCTCTGCATTGAGGCTTGTCCTACACGTGCTCTGACAATGACAAACGAATATGAATTAGCAGATGATTCACGTAAGAAATTAATCTTCGAAAAGGAAGATCTTTTAGCTCCTTTGCGTTCTGGAATGTTGCAACCTCCACATCCAATGGCGCCAGGTACAACTCATATTGATTACTACCGTGGCGACATAACAGGTGGTTCAAATGGCTAATCTCGCACTTGAAATCGGACGTACAGCAGCCCCCGAGGCTGTCCTCTTCTGGATCCTTGCACCACTTGCAGTTGCAGCAGCGCTAGGAATGTTATTTGCAAAGAAAGCTGTCCACTCTGCAATTCTCTTAGCTTGGGTAATGATTACGCTTGCAATTTTCTATATTGCGCAAGATGCACTCTTCTTAGGAATTGTGCAGATTGTTGTTTATACCGGCGCAGTAATGATGCTCTTCCTATTTATTTTGATGCTAGTTGGTGTTGATAGTTCAGATTCACTCGTTGAAAATATCAGAGGCCAACGTCCAACTTCTATTACTGCAGCAATTGGGCTTGGTGGACTAATGATTTCGCTAATTGGTCGAGCAACAATTGGCACAGATGCAATCGGTTTAGAACAGGCAAATTCTGCAGGAAATGTGCAGGCTCTGGCCGAAGAACTATTTACAAAATATGTTTGGGCCTTTGAAGTTGTGTCAGCTCTACTAATCACTGCAGCTCTTGGTGCGATGGTTCTGGCACACAGCACGGCAACTAAATCTCGTACTGCTCAACGCGATCAATCAATCGCACGTTTCCGTGGTGCTTCACTAGCAACTGCGGCAGGTCTGCCAGGTTCTGGTGTTTATGCTCGCCACAACGCAGTAGATGTTCCAGCACTTCTGCCTGATGGAAGCCCAGCGCCTTCTTCAGTTTCAGCAACTCTTGAAGCTCGTGGCGACATGCTTACCTCTAAGCCGTTTGAACTTGAAGTGAAAGAAGTGGAGGAAGACTAAATGGATATCTCGAATTATATTTATCTTTCAGCACTTCTATTTACTATTGGGGCCATCGGTGTTGTTGTACGCAGAAACGCAATCGTCGTTTTCATGTGCGTAGAGCTGATGTTAAATGCAGCGAATCTTGCCTTCGTCACTTTCTCTAGAGTTCACGGAAATCTATCTGGACAAGTTGCATCATTCTTTACGATGGTTGTTGCAGCTTGTGAAGTTGTAGTTGGCCTTGCGATTATCGTTACGATTTATCGCTCCCGTCGATCAGCATCTGTTGATGATGCTAGTTTGTTGAAACGATAATGGTTACGAGCACAAATTTGGTTTACTTAATCGCACTCCCATTATTTAGCGCTGCATTGCTTCTGCTTCTAGGTCGCATTGCAGATAAGTGGGGACATATCTTTGCAACGCTAATTTCAGCCTCAGTATTTGCACTTGGCGTTATTGAATTCTTCGCAATGCAGGGTCGCGAAGGCGAAGCTCGAGCCGCTACTCAGAAAATCTTTGAATGGATTTCAGTCGGAAGTTTCCAAGTAAATGCCTCTTTATTACTAGACCAGCTATCAATCTGCTTCGTGCTTCTGATTTCTGGCGTCGGAACACTTATACATATCTATTCAATTGCTTATATGTCACACGATCACGATCGTCGTCGCTTCTTCGCATACCTAAACCTTTTTATCGCCGCAATGTTGCTTCTGGTTCTCGGAGATTCTTACCTAAATCTCTATGTGGGCTGGGAAGGCGTTGGTCTGGCTTCATATCTATTGATTGGTTTCTGGAATCAAAAACCAGCTTATGCAACTGCTGCTAAGAAGGCTTTCGTTGCAAACCGAGTCGGCGACGTCGGTCTCTCACTTGCAATCATGATCGCATTCACACAATTTGGAACAGTAACTTTCGCTGGTGTTAAAGAGAGCGCTTCAAGTGCTTCAGCCGGTGCACTCACTGCAATAGGTGCGATGTTGTTACTTGCTGCCGCTGGAAAGTCTGCGCAGTTCCCATTGCAATCTTGGCTTGGCGATGCGATGGCTGGCCCAACTCCAGTTTCGGCTTTGATCCACGCTGCGACAATGGTTACAGCTGGCGTCTACTTAATAACTCGTTCTAACTTTATTTTTGATGCTTCTCCAACCGCGCAACTTATGGTGGTTTGTGTCGGAGCAATAACATTGTTATTTGGTGCCTTGATTGGTACTGCAAAAGATGACATCAAAAAGGCGCTTGCAGCTTCAACCATGTCACAGATTGGTTACATGATTCTTGCAACCGGACTTGGTCCTGTCGGTTATGCCTTTGCAATTATGCATCTTCTAACTCACGGTTTCTTTAAAGCTGGCATGTTCCTTGGTGCTGGTTCAGTAATGCACGGAATGAATGATGAAGTAAATATGCGTCGCTATGGTGCTATTGGAAAAGTTATGCCGATCACTGCAGCAACCTTTGGGCTCGGCTATCTAGCCATTCTTGGAGTTCCGCCATTTGCTGGTTTCTATTCAAAAGATAAAATTATTGAAACCGCATTCAATGCTGGCGGTATTGAAGGAATTCTTCTTGGCGGTGCAACACTTCTTGGCGCCGCGATTACTGCTTTCTATATGACTCGCGTAATTGTTCTAACTTTCACCGGCACAAAGCGTTGGGATGAAAACGCACATCCACATGAATCTCCATTCTTAATGTGGGCGCCAATGGCGGTTCTTGCAGTTGGTTCTGTTGCATCAGGATTCTTATTAAGTTCCGGCAGTGCGCTTGTAAATTGGTTGCAACCAGTTGTTAATGAGCATCACGAGCACCATGCCGAAGAGTTCTTGCCACCAATGGTGGTTTCTGCAATGGCGCTTGCTGTTGTAGCAATTGGAGTTGCCTTTGCAGTGCTTAAGTATCGGACCGTTCCGGTTGAAGCTCCGACGAAGGTTTCAGTATTTACCAAAGCTGCCCGTAAAGATCTATATCAAGATTCATTTAACGAAGCGGTATTCATGCGCCCTGGCCAGAAGTTAACTTCAGGGCTAGTTACGACTGATTACAAGATTATCGATGGTTTAGTTCGTGCTGTTGGTTGGGTTGTTCAAACAAGTGCAGCTTCACTTCGCACAATCCAAAATGGTTACGTTCGTAGCTATGCCTTGATTATGGTTCTCGGAGTTCTTGCCTTAGTAACAGCAATTTGGATGGTGACGCTATGAGTATCTTGACCACACTTCAATTGCTTCCTCTGGTTGGTGCAATCGTTATTGCGATTTTGCCAGTTGCAAATGCTAAATTAATTAAGCAAGTTGCTTTGGGCTTCTCATTGCTCGTAACTGCAGTTTCAATCTTTATGGCATTTGCATTCGATACCGGTGATAGCGCACTTCAATTCACCGAAATTCGTACCTGGATATCAGCCTTCAATATTAATTATGCAGTCGGTATTGATGGCATGGCACTGGCTCTAATCCTTATGACAACAATCTTGGTTCCAATCGTCTTTCTTGCAGGTTGGAATGAATCTGAAAATGGACGTTGGAGCGTTAAAACTTTCTATATCCTGCTTTTAATTTTAGAAACCATGATGATCGGCGTATTTGCTGCTACCGATGTATTCCTCTTCTATGTGATCTTCGAAGCGATGCTATTACCGGTTTACTTCCTTATTGGTGGTTATGGTGTCGGCGAACGTGCCGCGGCAGCCATGAAGTTCTTGCTATACAGCCTCTTCGGTGGACTTCTAATGTTGGCAGCAGTAATTGGGCTCTACATAATTTCAACCAATCAAGGCGGAGCAACTTTTGATATTTCAAAACTATCTGAACTAACTATTGATTCTGCAACTCAGAATTGGTTGTTCCTAGGATTCTTTATTGCATTCGCAATCAAAGCACCGCTTTGGCCTTTCCATACCTGGCTTCCAACTACTGCTAAATCTGCGACTGCCGGAACTTCGACTCTGCTCTTAGGCGTTTTAGATAAAGTTGGAACCTACGGAATGATTCGTTTTTGTATGAGTTTCTTCCCAGAAGCTACAAAGACTTTCACGCCCGCAATTATTACTTTGGCAGTGATTTCAATTCTTTACGGAGCCTTCTTAGCAATCGGTCAGAAAGATATTAATTCACTGATTGCATTTACCTCAATTTCGCACTTCGGATTTATCACTCTAGGAATTTTCGCTCTTACTTCACAAGGCTTAACAGGCGCGATTTTCTATATGGTTAATCACGGTTTCTCTACTGCTGCACTCTTCTTAACTGCAGGTTGGATGATCAAACGTCGTGGTTCATCACAGATCGCAGATTTTGGTGGTCTTCAAAGAGTCACTCCGGTTCTGGCCTGGTCATTCTTTTTGGCCGGAATGTCCGCCCTTGCGCTTCCAGGGTTATCAAGTTTCGTCAGCGAATTCTTAGTTCTGCTTGGCTCTTTTGCTAAGTATCCAGTCGCTGCAATTCTCGGTACTACCGGAATTATTCTTGCAGCGCTCTATGTTCTGCTTGCAGTTCAACGTTCTTTGCATGGTGAAACTCCAGCCGCAAATGCTGGTATTCCAGATTTAAATCTCCGCGAAAAAATTGCAATTGCACCTGTAATTGCCGTTTTAGTAGTACTTGGTTTCTATCCAAAGCCAGTATTAAATGTTATTAACCCAACGACTGAAACCATCATGATTCATGCCGGGGTTACTGATCCGATTGCAAAGGTGGCCAAATAATGTTGACGGCTCCTAAATTAGATTATGCACTTCTAGCGCCAATCTTGATTATTTTGGGTGCTGCGCTTCTTGGCGTACTTGTTGAAGCCTTCGTTAAGCAAGCAATTCGCGCCAGATTACAACTAGCGATTGCGCTAACTGGAATCATTATTGCCTTCGAGCAGCTTTATCGGGTTCGCAATCAAGGTTCTTCAATCGCGGCCGTAACTTCAGTTTCTATTGATGGTGCCGGAATCTTTATGCAAGGTGCAATTCTTGTTTTTGCCTTTGTCGGAATTCTGATAATTGCAGATCAAGATAACTTTGCACCACAAGCATCAGCGCTACCTGGCTCTAATGAAGAGGCAATCGCACTTCAATCAGGAAAGCAACAGACTGAAGTATTTCCACTAACACTCTTTGCCGTATCCGGAATGATGCTCTTTCCAATTGCAACAGATTTCATAACGCTCTTTGTGGCTCTTGAAGTTCTATCTCTTCCACTTTATTTAATGGCTGGGCTTTCACGCCGCCGCCGCTTACTTTCACAAGAAGCAGCACTTAAGTACTTCTTGCTTGGTGCATATTCATCAGCATTCTTCCTCTTTGGTGCAGCCCTGCTTTACGGATATTCTGGTTCACTATCTTTAAATGGTTTAACTGATGCAATCCACGGCGCTGGTGGAAATGATGTTTTCCTACTTCTCGGAATCGCATTTATTTCAGTTGGTCTGCTATTTAAAGTTGGTGCCGTTCCATTCCATTCATGGACACCAGATGTTTATCAAGGCGCCCCAACTCCGATTACTGGTTTTATGGCCGCAGCGACAAAGGCAGCAGCCTTCGGTGCGATGCTTCGAATCTTCTATGTTGGTTTAGATGCTGCGCAATTAAGTTGGAAGCCAATAATCGCTGTTATCGCGGTAATCACGATGATCGTTGGTGCGGTAGCAGCAATTTCACAACGCGATGTAAAGCGCATGTTGGCCTTCTCATCTATCGCGCATGCTGGATTCCTACTTACAGCGGTGGTTTCACTTAATAAGAGCGCGCTTGGCGCGGTTCTCTTCTACTCAGTTGTTTATGGTCTTGCAACAATTGGGGCCTTTGGAATTGTGACATTGGTTCGCGACTCATCTGGCGAGGTTTCAGATGTGAATCGTTGGGTTGGTTTAGGTAAAAAGTCACCACTTATTGCCGCAACCTTCTCGCTATTCCTTTTAAGCTTTGCTGGTATTCCACTTACTAGTGGTTTCGTCGGAAAGTTCTCAATCTTTTCTGCCGCATATGAATCAGGAAATATCTACCTAGTTGTCGCGGGTGTGCTTTCAAGTGCAATCGCCGTCTTCTTCTATCTACGCATTATCTTGATGCTCTTCTTTGCTGATGCAACCAATGATTCAGTATCAGTTGTGATTCCATCAGTACTAACCCGAATTTCAATTTCGATAAGCGCTATCGCAACTATCGTCTTAGGTATTGCACCATCTCTTCTATTTGATGTTGCACAAAACTTCGCATACTTCCTACGCTAATGTCGCAGATCGGAATTCCGGATATTGATCCGGTATTAGAGTCTCAGCTTCTTGCTTCGATGGTAGAAGTTGAAGCAAATCTACGCGAAGCGATTGAAGGTAAATATCCTTTAGTAATAGAGACTTCTAGGCACCTTGTTGATGCCGGTGGAAAAAGACTTCGGCCACTTCTTACATTGATCGCTTCACACTTTGGAGATCCAAAGGCCCATGGAATTATTCAGGCTGCTGTTGTTTGCGAACTTACACACCTTGGAACCTTGTATCACGATGATGTTATGGATGAAGCACCACTTCGTCGCGGGGTTGCAAGTGCAAATAATCGTTGGAACAACACGGTAGCGATTCTTACCGGTGATTACTTATTCGCTAAGACTTCACAGCTATTGGCAGACCTTGGTCCGGAGGCAGTTCGCTTACAGGCGCTGACTTTCGAGAGATTAGTAATTGGTCAGATCACTGAAACTCAAGGGTCCAGTGAAGGCAAGACACAACTCGAACATTATTTAAGTGTTGTCGCCGACAAAACAGCTTCATTGATTTCAGCAAGTGCAAGATATGGCGCAATGATTTCTGGCGCTGATGCAAAAATTATGGACGCCCTTACAAAATTTGGTGAAGAGATTGGAACAGTTTTTCAACTCGCTGATGACATTATTGATATTGCCAGTGATTCAAAAGAATCAGGGAAAACCCCAGGGACCGATCTTCGTGAAGGTGTTCCAACCCTTGTAACTTTATTTATTCTTGAATCAAATGATCCAGCAGATGCTGAACTAAAGAAGATTTTATCTGCGCCAATTACTGATGAAGCAGTTGTTCAAGAAACGATTGCTAAATTACGAAATCACAGCGCCTTAACTAAATCACGGGAACTAGTTGCTAAGTATGGAAAATCTGCGCAGCAGCATTTAGAAGCGCTACCGGAAGGTCCAGCAAAAGCTGCTTTAGTCGGGTTGAGCCAAGCTGTTATCTCGCGAACTTCCTGATTTAATCAAGTCATAACCAAGAGTTATCAAAGCCAGCCAAATAAAGACAAAACCAAGCCATCTTGCATTTGGCATAGGTTCGTGGCGCAGGAATACCGCCAACATAAATTGAATTGTTGGTGTCAGATATTGCAGCAACCCAATCATCGTAAATGGAATTCGAGTAGTGGCGCCATTAAATAAGAGCAATGGAATCGCAGTTACTAAGCCAGCGCCGATAAGCAGCGCGGTTAAACCTGCACCATGTCCAAATTGGCCTTCACCCTTATAACCAAGCCAGATCAAATAACTTCCATAAAATACTGAGGATATGAGTGTCTCAATTGCCAGGCCCTGCAGTGATCCCAGATTAATCTTCTTTTTAACGAAACTATATGAGCTCCAAGAGAATGCCAGAGCGAATGAAATCCATGGTGGTCTGCCGTAATCAATTGTAAGAATAATTACGCCAATTGTTGCCACAATAAATGCGATCCATTGAATCTTTCGCATCTCTTCTTTAAAGGCAAGAATCCCCATAAGAACAAGCAGAATTGGTTGCATGTAATAACCAAGTGATGCCTCAACAATCTGCTCGTGATTTACCGCCCAGATATATGTGATCCAATTTATTGAAATTAAGAAGGCCGCCAATGTAAATCGCCAGAAAATTCCGGGGGAGATCATCAATGCAAAGGTAGATCTAAGTTGCTGGGCAATTGCTAGCGCGATTATGCAGAAGACAAGTGACCAAACCGCACGGTGTGAAACCATCTCGAGCGGGGTTGCTGGTTGCAGCAGCGGCCAATAAAGTGGAAACAGCCCCCACATTGTGTAGGAAGTGAATCCATAAATTAAACCGAGACGATATTTACTCATCTATTAGCGGTAATTCGTAAATTGCACTGCAAAATCTAACGTCTGCGCCTTTACTAAAGCCATGGTGTCTTGCAAATCATCACGAGATTTACTTGTTACGCGAAGAGTTTCACCTTGAATTTGAGTCTTTACTGATTTTGGACCTTCATCACGAATAATCTTTGCAAGTTTCTTTGCGTTCTCAGTTGAAATGCCCTCTTTTAAAGTACAAGAAATCTTATAAATCTTTCCGCTGAGTTCTGGATCAGTTGATTCAAGGTGCTTTAAAGAAACTTGGCGCTTGATTAGCTTGTCCTTGAAGACGTCTAGAACAGCTTTTGCCTTCTCTTCTGATTGCCCTTCAATTAGAAACTTCTCGCCAGACTTTTCGATCTTGCTATCGGTATTTTTGAAGTCAAAGCGAGTGGCGATTTCGCGATCTGCTTGGTTGAAAGCGTTATCAACTTCCATATGATCAACTTCAGAGACAATATCAAAACTTGAATCAGCCACTTATAGACCCCTTTACCGATGAACGAATTTATTTATTTTCTTATTCTACTGAGCGCAATTGTAGGGTAAATTGTGCTCATGATTCGGAGCTCTCGTAAATTCCCGAGCCTCCCATATTTCTGGTCCTTAATTGATTGGTCCATCCCATCGCTAAACCCTTACAAAGGTAAGTTGCAGCGCGCTCAGAGCATCGGGGATTTAGCGAAGATCGCAAAGAAGCGGACACCAAAGGTTGTCTTTGATTATGTCGAAGGCAGCGCGGTAGATGAGATCGCATATTCAAGATCGCGCGAGGCTTTCTCTAAAATCGAATTCAATTCTCGAGTTCTTCGCGATGTTTCTAAGATTGATACCAAAGAGAGAATCTTGGGAAAGACTGTTGATATCCCAATCTGCTTTGCTCCGACTGGCTATACCCGTCTTATGCATCATGTCGGAGAACCTGCAGTGGCAAATGTTGCCGATAAGAAAAATTTAATTTATGCACTTTCGACCATGGGGACCACATCACCGGCAGAGCTTGCAAAAGCTGTTCCCAATTCCAGACGTTGGTTCCAGCTTTATATTATGAAAAATCGCAGCGATAGTTTGGCTGTTATTAAGCAGGCGAAAGATAGCGGTTTTGAAACTTTAGTTTTAACAGTCGATACACCAGTTGCTGGTTTGCGCTATCGCGATAATCGAAATGGCCTTACGGTTCCGCCGAAGATTAGGATAAATACCGTCTTTGCAATTGCACGTAAACCAATCTGGTGGCTTAACTTATTTACAACCGGAAAGTTAGAATTCGCAGCATTCCGCGGATGGGATAAACCCCTTTCACAACTTGCTGCCTTGATTTTCGATCCTGCAACAACCCTTAAAGATATAACTTGGTTGAGATCTGTTTGGGATGGTCCGATAGTTGTTAAGGGAATTCAAAGCGTTGAAGATGCTAAAGCCGTTGCAAAACTTGGAGTTCAAGGAATCATTCTTTCCAATCATGGTGGCCGCCAATTTGATCGCGGTCCTATCCCATTAGAAATTCTTCCTGAAGTAGTTAAGGCAGTTGGTAAGAAAGTTGAAGTTTATATCGATGGCGGAATCATGTCTGGGCTAGATGCACTTGGTGCAATAGCGCTCGGAGCCAAAGCGGTATTCATTGGCCGGGCTTACTTATATGGCGCAATGGCAAATGGTGAAGCGGGAGTTGAGCAAGTAATCGAAATCATGCGACGTGAATTTGAAAATGGAATGGCACTTACAGGTGCAACAAATATTGCCGAAGTTCGCAAAAACGGCGCTTGGATCAGGAGTTAAATTATGAGCAAGATTGCAATCGTTACTGGGGGAGCTAAGGGAATCGGTTACGGCAGCACAAAAAGATTGCTTGATGATGGTGCAACCGTAGTTATGTTTGATCTTGATGAGGCTGGATTAACCAAAGCCCAGTCAGAATTAGCTAGTTATGGTGCTCGTATTTCTGGTATGAAAGTAGATATTTCATCAGATTCACAAGTAAAGAGCGCAATAGAAACTGTCGGCAATAAGTATGGCCAGATTGATTATGTAGTCAACTGCGCAGGCATTCAAACTTATGGAACAGCAGTAGATACAAGTGAAGAGACTTGGGATAAGACTTTCGATGTGAACGTTAAATCTATGTATTTAACAGCCAAGTATGCAATCCCATTTATGCGTAAAGCTAAAGGCGGATCAATCGTAAATATTTCATCAGTGCAATCACTTGCCAATCAAAAAGGCGTTGTTGCATATGCAGCTTCAAAGGGTGCAATAAATTCCTTGACTCGTGCAATCGCAATCGATCACGCTGCTGAACAAATTCGTTGTAATGCGATTCTGCCTGCATCTGTTGATACACCAATGCTTCGTGCATCAGCCCGAGCATTTAGTAGCACTCGCAGCGAAGAAGATATTTTGAAAGAGTGGGGAAGTTCGCACCCAATCGGTCGCATGGCAAGCATTCATGACATCGGCGAACTAGTTGGATTCTTATGTTCAGATAAGGCTTCATTCATTACAGGAAGCTCTTATGTAATCGATGGTGGACTAATGACTCAAGTCCCTGTCATCTTGCCTGATTAAGCCCGATTTCAAGGCTCGGCTTTAATAAGGTAATCTACGCAAGCCGTAAGAAAACCTTGGCGGGTTGCCCGAGCGGCCAATGGGAGGGGACTGTAAATCCCCCGGCTCTGCCTTCGAAGGTTCAAATCCTTCACCCGCCACCAATAAAAAAAGCCCCACTCAATATTCTGAGCGGGGCTTTTGAATTTAACCTATATCAACTTCGATCCTTGCGACGACGAAGTGAATCTGTATAAACCGCGATGATGATAACAACACCAACTACAACGGTCTGCCATTCTTGTTGGATTGCCATGATACGAAGTCCGTTGATTAGAACGGCCATAATCAAAGAACCGATTACAGTTCCAAGAATTGAACCTTTACCGCCGAGAAGTGAAGTTCCACCGATGATTACAGCGGCGATTGCTTCAAGTTCGTAACCGGCGCCAAGTGCTGGCTGTGCAGAGTTCAGACGAGATGTAAGCAGGATTCCTGCCATACCTGTGAAGAGACCACCGATTGTGTAGATGATAACTATCCACTTATTAACGTTGATACCTGAAAGCTTTGTCGCTTCTTCGTTTGAACCAATCGCGAATGTGTAGCGACCGACGATGGTGCGATTTAGGACGATTGATGCAAGGAATGCAGCAACAAAGAGAATT
>CAEZYV010000004.1_pt1 | contig 11618 bp, 11 predicted proteins | sample 7265771 | NCBI WGS metagenome assembly CAEZYV01 (sample SAMEA6813944, study PRJEB35770) | uncultured Actinomycetes bacterium | biome: Freshwater; feature: Freshwater reservoir; material: water | place: Czech Republic | collected 2017-04-14 | depth 30m m | reverse complement strand
TATCGTGGTTTTAGAGATAAAACTCTTCAAATTATTTGCCCCGGCTTTTATAGTTTCTATACCAGCAGCTTTTGGGGTGACGCTTTTTGCTGGTGCAAATTCTGAAAAAATACCGGATTGATCAACTTTAATTGAAAATTGTTTGGTGGTACCCGCTGAAGTTAAATTCCCAATAATGTTTAAATTTGTGCCATCAAAAATTATGGTGGATGGCAAAACTAAACCTTCCGTGTCGTAATAGTAGGTAGCAGCAAGCTCTCCCGAAATCCCAACTTTCCAGAGAACTAATCGAGTAAGTGAATTGGTTGGGATCATAACTGGATCGACCAGGACGTTATCTAGATTTAACGCAGTTGAATCAACCATTGCAGTAACGGTGTCGACTGGTTTTGAAGTTGATCCGACAACCCAAAAATATCCTGATTTATCTTTAGCAATTGCGGTGGCAATATCATCGCTGCTTGTGCCAAGGCGTAAATCCCAAATTCGAACTTTGTTCTTATCTAAAATAGAAATGAACCCATCGCTGCCACCAAGATTTGGCGTGGTTACCAAATTAGCTAAACCACTTTCGACTGTTCCAACTATTGCGATAGCAGTGGTATTAACTGTGAAATCTGAAATTTGATCACCAGACCCACTTGGTGAAATAACCGTTATTGCAGGCTTGGATGCTTGAACTTTAACTGCAGCATTTGCTGGTGGTGTACTTAATGCGAGCAAAAAGGTTAGAAGCGCGATGCGAAATTTCACGCGAGTTCCTGCGACCGATCCCGTGCTGCAGTCATTGCCTTTTCAATAATTTCACCTAATTTAGATTCGCTAAATACATTAAGCGCCGCAGCCGTGGTCCCGTTGGGACTCGTGACATTTTCACGCAAAGTTGTAGCGCTCTTTCCTGATTGCTCAAGCATCGCAGCAGAACCAACAATGGTTTGAATCGCGAGCGTTGTTGCTTGTTCCGTTGATAAACCAAGTGCGATTCCGGACTTAATCATTTCTTCCACAAAGGCGAAAAAGTATGCTGGTCCAGAACCACTGACTGCGGTTACGGCATCTTGCAAATTCTCATCGACTGAAATTACTTTTCCGCAGGTTGCAAGAAAATCTGAGACAAATTTTGATTGCTCTTGGCTGACATTTGAACCCACTGACATTGCTGCCATTCCAAGCCCGATAAGGGTAGGAGTATTTGGCATCACGCGGATTACAGCAACGTTTGATCCAACTTTTTCACTTATATATTTAGTTGTTTTTCCGGCCGCAAATGAAACAAGTAATGCGCTCTTATTTAAATCGCTAGAAATTGAAGCCAGCAAGTCAGCCAAATCTTGTGGCTTAACTACCAACAAAATTACATCGCTGCTCTTCGCTAATTCAGCTAGGTCAACCTCACGTGCACCATATTTACTCGATATTTCTCGAGCCCGGTCAGCACGTTTCTCAGTGAAGACTATTTGGGCCTTTGGGAATCTCGAAGACACTAACCCAGAAATTAACGCTTCACCCATTACTCCAACTCCAATTAAACCAACTTGATATTTCGAAGTTGAGAAAGAAGATTGGATTGACATGTGACAAGCCTACCGAAAGCCGACATCACGGATGTGCTTATTTATCGATTAAGCCCTAGGCTCTGCAACTATGCCTGAGGTAAAACCAAATTTCGCTCGCGACTGGGTTGAGTTCATCGATCCTGCAAAGCCAGAAGAGCTTTATAAGTGCGACCTGACTTGGCTAACTTCTTACTGGACATGCATTTATGGCAACGGTTGCTGCGGAGTAGATGCAGATAAGCCAGATGCTGGATGTTGTTCTGATGGCGCTTACTACTCAGACGAAGCTGATGAAGAGCGAACTCTTGAAGTTGCAAAGCGAATTACCCGAGATATGTGGCAATACTTTGATGAAGCACAACCTAAGAAACCTAAAGGCAAGATGCAGATTTCAGAGGTTGGATTAGATAAAGATCGCAAGACTCGCAAAGTTGATGATTCTTGTATCTTCTTAAACCGAAAAGGTCATAGCGCTCCAGGCTTTACCGGAGATTTCGGTTGCGTACTTCATCACCTTGCACAGAAAGAAAATATCCATTTCGTTGAAACTAAACCTGATGTTTGCTGGCAACTTCCAATTCGCAGAAGTTTTGAACAGCGCGAATTTGGCGATCAAGAAATAACTGTAAATGTAATTGGTGAATACGAACGTCTAGCCTGGGGTGATGGCGGCGAAGATTTCGATTGGTACTGCACAAGTAACACCGAAGCACATGTTGGTCGCGAACCTGTTTATATTTCGAATTCAGTAGAACTCATTGCGCTAATGGGACAACCTGCTTATGACGTTTTAAAGATGCATTGCGATAATCGAATTGAAGCTATTGCTGCCGCGCGAAAAGAGCAGAAGAAGCGTGAATTACCACTTTTCGTAATTCACCCTGCAACTATCGCTGCTGGTAAATAATTTAAGCCAGCGCTTTCTGATCAATTCTTGCAGTCACCATCATGTGCGGAACTGTAAGAGCCCAAACCACAACTAATAAATACCAGAGATAACTTCCATCTAGATTTGAACTATCTTTGATTGAAAAAATCAGCGCAACTAAAATTGTTCCAAGAAGAGCAGGCAGGCCAGGTATCACCGCTGATGCAAATGATTTGATTGGTCGATTCTCTTTTGCCGCAGAAATAGATTTTGGTAATAAGAGGGTAAGACGAGCGGTATGTCGTATCGCATGCCAGCATCCAAAGTAGAAAGCGAATGCTATTAAAGGCGGTGCAACGAGAGCTAAACCAGTTAGGAAAATTAAATCTATTAATTCGCGGTGGCGAGACTCTTTCACTAGCAAAATAATTGTTGCTGCCAAGAAAAAGAAGATTAGAAACTTCAACTGGGGTGCAAAATCTTCGGCCCAGGCAACTAACTCGGGATTGATGCTTTCTAAAGCTCTTGCCGTTGAACTCTTCAGCAGCGGGATTAACACCGGAACTGCGCCAGATGTAATTGCCAGCATATTCAAGAGTTTCGAACTCATTCGAGCTTTATTATCTAGGCGATCTTTTTCCGCAATAAAGGCAACATCACCAAAGCCAAAATGGAGAACGCTCATGACTAATACAAGTTGGAATCCCAGAATATTCCAGTGCAATATTGCTAGTACTGAAATCACTGCTACCAATACATAACCAATAATTAGTGCCACAAATTTAAGATTTGAAGTTCTGGGCATCGCAACTAAATGATCGACCGCGCCATGTGGGATGCCGATAGATAGCGCAATTACAGCCAAAATGATTTGCCAACCAAGATTGCCAGAGTCAATTAACAGACCAAGGGCACTTGAAATAACGATGCCGAAAGCGATGGCTAATGTTGAAAAGTTCCTGGATGATTTAAAAACTGATCTAGAGCCATTCACGGGTCTAGTATATGAACTTCACTTGATTCTGAGGGGAGAACAAATTGCTTAAGTTTGGATATTTAGCAATGCTCGCCTTTACGGTTGTTGGGTCTTTCTGGCTCGAGATAATTCTTAAGATTCAAGTTCTTCGTAGAATCAAGCGTGCACTGATGAGCATTATCCCGGTCGCGATTCCATTCATTATTTGGGATGCATATGCAGTAGCAAATGGGCATTGGAAGTTTGATTCCAAACAAATTCTAGGAATTTACGGACCATTTAATATCCCGCTTGAAGAATTCCTATTCTTTTTAATTGTTCCGATAGCCGCAATCATGACTATCGAAGGTGTGCGAAGTGTCAAAAAGCATTGGCCGGTAGGTGATGAACAGAAATGATCTACACAGATATTGCTTTGGGTGGCGTAATTGTTGCTGTACTTTTTGATTTATATGGCGTTAAGACTTCGCTGCTAACTAAATCTGTTTTCTGGACTTCTTACGCAATTATTCTGCCATTTCAATTGATAACCAATTGGTGGTTAACTTCCAGAAATATTGTTATGTACAACCCTGACGCAATCATCGGCCGAAGATTATGCAGTGCGCCGGTCGAAGATCTGCTATTTGGCTTTGCCTTAGTTTTATCCGTAATGAGCCTGTGGGTGTACTGGGGAAGAAAAGGTTTTCAACCTAAAGATTAATTCAAAGCTGCATAAATAATTGTGGCAATACCAACCACTAGAGAAATATTCTTTGCCGTTTTTGTATTCAAAATTTTGGCTGTAGCTGGAATAAAGCTCATAATTAAAATAATTAGACCAGGCGTAAGAATGATCAAACTATGAGTTATGACGCCAGCTTGTCCAGTTTGGTAGCGCAGATTCAATAAACCCATCGCGACTAGTAAATATCCACCCCATCGATAATTAGTCATATTTAATACTTTCCTCTCAATGATAAAAAATTTGGGGGCACCATTTCTGGCACCCCCAAATTTAACTTAATTTAGATCAGATTAGTGATCTTCCTTCATGCCTTCTGCAGCTGACTTCAGACGAGCAATCTTCATGATTGTTAATCCGAATACGCACTTAGCAAGTACGTCTGCGATTGTGTAACCAATTTGGCGATTAACGAACGCGCTTGGATCTGTAGCTGCGGTGTCGCTAAGAATTGGTAGAAGGTATGAAATTGGATAAACGCCCCATGTTGCGATCAAGAGCAGGCGCAAACGGCCAACTGTTGCTGCAACGCCTTCTGGTTGGCGATCCAATGACTTTCCTAGTTCTACGAATAGAACATAAAGGATGTATAGGAATGGAAGTGTTGATAGAACGCCCCAAATTACTTTGGTGTTTGTATCAGCTGAAATTTCACCTGGGTAACCAAGTGCGATCATCGCTGCTGATGCTGGAACAAGTCGACCAATAAGTGAACTTGCTGCTGCCTTTGCGAGCGCTAGTACTGCAATTACTTCTACAAGTAGAAGGGGTACTGTAAGAATCCAGTCAACGTAGCGGTATGCCTCGTTGAATGCACCCTTTGCAGTGCCGACTGTTACTCCACCATCAGTTGATGACTCATTGAATGAGTTGAAGATGCGGAAGTAGTGATATGCAGCAATGAATGTAACCATTGAAGATAGAACAAGTGCATTGCGGTACTTAGGTAGAACACGTGCTTGCGACACCAATGTGTAAACGGTGCACGCGAGCATCGAGATCAGGCCGAATGAGAACATGTTGTACAACGTGCTCCATTGACCGTTTGTTAGATTTACCATCTATAGCCTCCGTGGGGCGTTTTGGTTCTGGACCTCAATTGAGGAACCAGCCGCAAAAATTGCAATCCCATATGAAGAACACAAGCTCTGCGTAGAAAAAGGGTAAGGGTGTATGACGGAAATTTCTCGGTGATTTCTCAGAATTTCGAGAAGTTAGGGGTGAATTTCTGAGCGTGTGGGCGCCTACAGATAGCCTTTGGGCATGGCAAAAAAGGCAGCTCCGGCTAAAGACCCCTTCAGATGCACCGAATGCGGGTGGACCAGCACAAAATGGGTTGGCCGCTGCGGCGAGTGCCAAGCCTGGGGATGCGTCGAAGAGATAGCAGCACCAAAGAAACTTTCATTAGTTGCAGGTCACGTAACTTCACCTGCACTACCAATTGGTGAAGTCAGTTTAGAAAATGCAAAAGCAAGATCTAGTGGTGTCAGTGAATTAGATCGCGTACTTGGTGGTGGCTTAGTCCCCGGTGCCGCAATTTTATTAGCCGGCGAACCTGGAGTTGGAAAATCTACTCTTCTTCTTAGCGTTGCAGCGGAAAGTGCTCGCCAAAATATTTCATCACTTTACATAAGTGGCGAAGAATCAGCATCTCAAGTTCGACTTCGTGCCGAGCGCTTAAATGCAATTGATAAAAATCTTTGGTTGGCATCTGAAAATGAATTAGGTTCGGTCATCGCACATATTGATGCAGTCAAACCCCAGCTATTGATAATCGATTCAATTCAAACTATTGCAAGTGTTGCTGTTGATGGTGCACCCGGCGGTGTTACGCAAGTTAGAGAAATTGCTGCGGCTCTGATTCGGATTGCTAAAGAGCGATCAATAACTTTAATTTTAGTTGGTCATGTTACGAAAGATGGTTCGATTGCAGGTCCAAGACTTCTCGAACACATAGTCGATGTAGTTCTAAACTTTGAAGGCGAACGTCATTCTAGATTGCGTTTAATTCGCGCAATTAAGAATCGATTTGGCGCTTCGGATGAAGTTGGTTGCTTTGATATGAACGAGAATGGAATCACTTCACTTCCAGATCCAACTGGTTTATTTACAACGCGCCACAGCGAACCCGTTCCAGGAACTTGTGTCACTGTCACACTTGAAGGCCGGCGACCACTTCTTGCCGAAATCCAGGCGCTCGTAAGTGCTGCGCTACCGGATGGTCGAGACTTCGGGAATTCAAGGCGAGTTACATCTGGCCTCGATAACCCGCGCACTGCAATGACTTTGGCCGTTCTAGAACTTCGTGCAAATATTCGAGTTTCTGGCCGTGATGTTTATGTTGCAACTGTTGGTGGAATGAAAATTTCAGAACCTGCGGCAGATCTTGCAGTTGCACTCGCTGTTGGTTCTGCGGCTAAAGGTTTAGCGCTACCAGCAGATTTGATTGCAATTGGCGAAGTTGGCCTTGCTGGTGAGATTCGTAGGGTTACTGGTGCAACTCAACGCATTGCCGAGGCTGCGCGTTTAGGATTCAAGAAGGCAATGGTTCCAACTGGAAGCGATATAAAAATTCCTGGAATCGAAATTATGGAGGTCGCCCGCTTAGAGCAGGCGATCGCTCGCGTAAAAATTAATTAAATAAATTAATTAGTTGTTGGGGCCTCAGCCAAATCACCAGGCGTGTCTGGCATTTGTGCCTTTGGCATTCCCTTGAAGGTGAAAATTTCCTTCTCATCTTCAACTGCAGTTCCTACCAAAATAATTTCTCCGGCCTTTAAATCACCGAAGAGAATCTTCTCGGAGAGCATGTCTTCAATTTCGCGTTGAATACAACGACGAAGTGGACGAGCTCCAAGAAGTGGGTCGTAACCCTTTTTGGCAAGAAGCGCTTTAGCTTCAGTAGTTAATTCGATACCCATGTCACGAGAACGTAGACGTTCATCCAAGTTTGCAATCATTAGATCAACAATTTGAATAATTTCATTCTCGCTCAATTGATGGAAGACAATTACATCATCGATACGGTTAAGGAATTCTGGACGGAAGTGATTCTTTAGCTCATCACTAACTTTGCCCTTCATCCGCTCGTAATTTCCTTGCTCGTCAGATGCGTTTGTGAAACCAAGGTTTAAGGTCTTTGAAATATCGCGAGTACCAAGGTTGGTTGTCATAATAATGATGGTGTTCTTGAAATCTACGACGCGTCCTTGAGAGTCTGTTAAACGGCCATCTTCAAGCACTTGTAGAAGTGAGTTAAAGATATCTGGATGCGCCTTTTCAATTTCATCAAAGAGCACGACAGAGAATGGCTTGCGACGTACCTTTTCAGTCAGCTGTCCACCTTCGTCATATCCAACATAACCTGGAGGTGCACCGAATAGTCGAGATGCTGTGTGCTTCTCGGAATATTCAGACATATCAAGTTGAATCAATGCATCTGAATCACCGAATAGGAATTGGGCAAGAGTTCTAGAGAGTTCGGTCTTACCAACGCCAGAAGGTCCGGCAAAGATAAATGAACCACCAGGACGCTTTGGATCTTTTAGACCGGCACGTGTACGGCGAATAGCTTGTGACAGCGCCTTAATCGCTTGATCTTGGCCAATAACGCGGCGATGTAATTCATCTTCCATGCGAAGCAGGCGTGCAGTTTCGGCCTCGGTTAATTTGAATACTGGGATACCAGTTGCATTTGAAAGTACTTCAGCAATTAGCTCTTCAGTTACTTCAGCAACGACATCAAGGTCGCCAGCTTTCCAATTCTTTTCAGCTTCATGCTTCTCGGCGATCAAAGTTTTCTCTTGATCACGGAATGCAGCAGCACCTTCGAAATCTTGAGAATCAATTGCTGATTCTTTTGCCTTGCGGGCTTCGGCAATTTTATCGTCGAATGCGCGAAGCTCTGGTGGTGCGGTCATACGACGAATGCGCAGACGTGAACCAGCTTCATCAATTAAATCGATTGCCTTATCTGGCAAGAAACGATCTGAAATATAGCGATCGGCCATTTGCGCAGCTCCGACAAGAGCAGCATCAGTGATCGAAACTTTGTGGTGTGATTCGTAACGATCGCGAAGACCCTTGAGAATTTCAATTGTGTGTTCCACTGTTGGTTCAGCAACTTGAATTGGTTGGAAGCGACGTTCTAACGCTGCATCCTTCTCGAAATGCTTGCGATATTCATCAAGAGTTGTTGCACCAATTGTCTGTAACTCACCTCTGGCAAGCATTGGCTTCAAGATGCTTGCGGCATCGATTGCACCTTCTGCTGCGCCAGCACCGACAAGAGTATGAATCTCATCGATGAAAAGAATAATGTCCCCGCGAGTGCGAATCTCTTTTAGAACTTTCTTCAAACGTTCTTCGAAATCTCCACGGTAGCGACTTCCGGCTACGAGTGCGCCAAGATCTAGTGAATAGACTTGCTTATCTTTTAGGGTTTCTGGAACGTCACCCTTAACAATTGATTGCGCTAGGCCTTCAACGATTGCAGTCTTACCAACGCCAGGTTCACCAATTAAAACTGGATTATTCTTTGTACGACGAGAAAGAACTTGCATTACTCGTTCGATTTCTTTATCGCGACCAATTACTGGATCGAGTTTTCCTTCACGTGCAGCTTGTGTGAGGTTACGGCCAAATTGATCTAGAACTAGTGAAGTTGAAGGTGTTCCTTCAGCAGGTGCGCCTGCTGTTGCAGCTTCTTTTCCTTGATAACCAGAGAGAAGTGAAATAACTTGAGTGCGCACGCGATTTAGATCTGCGCCGAGTTTTACAAGAACTTGGGCAGCAACGCCTTCACCTTCGCGGATTAATCCAAGAAGTATGTGTTCAGTGCCAATGTAATTGTGGCCAAGTTGTAGCGCTTCGCGTAGTGAAAGTTCAAGAACTTTCTTTGCACGTGGTGTAAATGGAATATGTCCGGAAGGCGCTTGTTGGCCTTGACCGATAATTTCTTCAACTTGTGAACGAACTGCTTCTAGTGAAATCCCAAGAGCTTCAAGTGCTTTGGCTGCAACGCCTTCGCCTTCGTGAATCAAACCAAGAAGTATGTGTTCAGTTCCGATGTAATTGTGGTTGAGCATGCGTGCCTCTTCTTGGGCAAGCACGACAACACGACGGGCTCGGTCGGTAAAACGCTCGAACATCGCAGTCTGCCTCTCTTCTTGCTGATAACACGGTCAATCGATGCCCAACTCTAATGCGAAGGGCTGTAATGGGTCTAACCGAATATGACCCCTATTTATGCCCAGGAAACTGGGATTTTGCCCAATATTTTGTGGTTGTAGCTAATCGCCTAGCGCAAACTAGAGCGTTAGGAGCATTCGGGTATTGCCGAGGGTATTTGGCTTAACACTTTCGAGATCTAAGAATTCAGCCACACCGCTGTCATATGAGTGCAGAAGTTCGGTGTAAACATCTGGTGAAACAGGAGTTCCTTGAATCTCTTTAAATCCATGTCTTCCGAAAAATTCTGTTTCAAATGTTAAGCAGAAAATTCGCTTTACTCCAAGTTCGGTTGCCCGCTTTATTAAGAGTTCAAGAATTCCGTGTCCAACACCTTTGCCACGAACGCTCTTATCAACTGCGACTGAACGAACTTCAGCTAAATCTTCCCAGAGCACGTGCACGGCGCCACAGCCGACAACTTTTCCATCGAGTTCGGCAACCGTAAATTCTTGAACACTTTCATAAAGCGTGACTGTCTCTTTTGTAAGTAATCTGCGGCCAGCAGCATACTCATCGATTATTGAACGAATATCTTTAATGTCCGATGTTCGGGCCTGACGAATAGTTAGAGACATTGCTTATGACTCTTCAGGTTTTACTAATGGGAAGAGAATTGTTTCGCGAATACCAAGACCAGTGAGCGCCATCAATAATCGATCTGCACCCATTCCCATGCCTCCCATCGGCGGCATTGCATATTCCATTGCACGTAAGAAATCTTCATCAATTTGCATCGCTTCTAAATCACCCTTTGATCCAAGTGCAGCTTGTTCTGTAAGTCGCTCACGTTGGATAACTGGATCAATTAATTCTGAGTAACCAGTTGCAAGTTCGAAGCCATCAATATATAAATCCCATTTCTCGGCGATGCCAGGGATTTCGCGATGCGCGCGAACTAGTGGCGAGGTGTCAATTGGATAGCCCTTAACAAAAATTGGACCAGCTAATTTATCTGCGGCAACATGTTCAAAAATTTCTTCGGCTAATTTTCCGGTAATCCATTTTGGATCTACCTTCATGCCTAATTTTTCGGCGATTTTAACTAGTTCTGGCCGTGGCGTAAGTGCGGTGACTTCTTGACCAACACCATTTGAAATTAAATCAAAGAGTGAGGCTTCTTCCCATTTACCGCCGAGATCAACTTCTCTTCCATCGTGATGGGTAACAACATGGCTTCCCGAAGTTGCCATTGCCGCATCTTGAACTAATTGTTGGGTTAATTCAGCAATTGAATTCCAATCACCATAGGCCTCATAGCTTTCAATCATCGCGAATTCTGGAGAGTGGCTTGAGTCAGCACCTTCGTTTCGGAAGTTGCGATTGATTTCAAATACTCGTTCAATTCCACCGACAACACAACGCTTCAGAAAAAGTTCTGGCGCGATTCGCAAGAAAAGTTCCATGTCGTATGCATTACTCAAAGTTTTAAATGGTCGAGCTGCCGCTCCGCCATGCATAACTTGAAGCATCGGGGTTTCAACTTCAACGAAGCCGCGCTTGTTAAAAGTTTCACGAAGTGCGCGCATGACATTTGGTCGAAGGCGGGCATTTGCACGAGCCTCTGGTCGAACTATTAAATCCACATAACGCATGCGAACTCGAGTCTCTTCAGATAAAGGTTTGTGTTCAACCGGCAGCGGACGAAGTGACTTTGCAGCCATTTTCCAACTTGAAGCTAAAACTGATAATTCGCCGCGCTTAGAAGTTATGACTTCACCAGTAACGCTAACTAAGTCACCTAAATCAACTTCGGATTTCCATTGATCTAAAACTTCTTGACCTACTTTATCCAGTGAGAACATCGCCTGAATTTCAGTTCCGTCACCTTCGCGAAGCGTTGCGAAACATAATTTTCCGGTGTCGCGCTTAAAAATTACGCGGCCAGCAATACTTTCGATAACGCCAGTTGCAACATCAATTGCTAAATCTTTATGTTCTGCACGAATATCTTTAATGCTCTTACTTCTAGGAACTGCTACTGGGTATGGCTCGGAACCACGCTCAATAATTGCGCTTCGCTTCTCTCTGCGAATCCGAAGTTGTTCTGGCAGATCATCTGCATCAGATACAACAGGGTTCTCTGAAGTATTTTGAGAGTTATTTTTCTCGCTCATAAGGTGTGTAAGCCTACCCTTTGGCTGGCTTAAGAATTGCGTTCATGAACCAGTCGAAGACCGATTAAGGTCAAATCTGGCTCGTGGAAATCAATAGTTTCACTGACCCCAATTACCAATGGCGCTAGGCCACCAGTTGCAATAACAC
>CAEZYV010000003.1_pt1 | contig 11663 bp, 14 predicted proteins | sample 7265771 | NCBI WGS metagenome assembly CAEZYV01 (sample SAMEA6813944, study PRJEB35770) | uncultured Actinomycetes bacterium | biome: Freshwater; feature: Freshwater reservoir; material: water | place: Czech Republic | collected 2017-04-14 | depth 30m m | reverse complement strand
GCTTCTTTACTGGTCTGGCAATCTTTGTCTCATTCCTTGGTGGGCTTTACCTAGGGCGACCTGGTACTTCTTATACAAATGCAGTTAATCCGCCAATTTCATTTTTGATTTCAACGCTCTTTATCATGGCAACAATTGGTGGAACTGGTTTCTCAATTTCAAAGATTGGCCTCGAACTAATTTCAACGCTTTCGGCTGTTGCGCCATGGCTAATTGCGGGAGCGGTAATTGCATGGGCTGCACACTTTGCTTTACTGCGTAAATATTCACGCAAGTAATTTCAATTAAGCCTTATCTGCGGCTTTTAAGTCTTTGCGAAGCTCGGGCGGAATTGCAAACAATAGATGCTCTTCCATAGCTGTTACGGTTTCAACATCGCCATAACCACGAACTGCTAGATCTTTAAGTAGATCTTGAACCAAAATTTCAGGTACTGAAGCTCCGCTAGAAACTCCGATGATTTCAACTCCTTCAAACCATTCATCTTTTACTTCAGCGGCATAATCAACAAGATATGCAGCCTTCGTGCCATATTCGAGGGCCACTTCAACCAGGCGAACCGAGTTTGAAGAATTCTTCGAACCAACAACTAAAACTAAATCTGCTTGTGGTGCAATCTCTTTTATTGCAACTTGGCGATTTTGAGTGGCATAACAGATGTCATCACTTGGTGGATCCATTAAATTTGGAAACCGCTTCTTAAGAGCTGCAACAGTTGTAAGAGTTTCATCAACGCTTAAAGTGGTTTGAGATAACCAGGCAACTTTATTTTCATCAGGAACTTTAATGTCATTAATTCCTTCAACGCCATCGACAAGAATCACGCTATTAGGAGCCTCGCCCGCTGTTCCTTCGACTTCTTCATGGCCTTCGTGACCAATTAATAAAATAGTTAAATCTTCAGCGGCAAAACGTTTAACTTCGTGGTGCACCTTTGTCACCAGCGGACAAGTTGCATCGATGGTTTTCAAATTCCGCGATGCTGCACTTTCATGAACTGCAGGTGAAACCCCATGCGCCGAGAAAATTACAGTTTGTCCTTCGGGAACTTCATCATTTTCAGATACAAATATGGCGCCCCGGGCTTCAAGGGTTGAGACCACATGTTTGTTGTGAACAATTTCTTTACGGACATAAACCGGAGGGCCATAAAGATCTAGGGCTTTTTCAACGGTAACAACCGCGCGGTCAACACCTGCGCAATACCCCCGAGGGGCTGCCAGTAAGACCCGTTTACTCATTGGGGAAGTCTAATTGGTGTTGCGATTACTATCGACTCGTGTCAGATTCTGCAGAAACCCCCTTTAGCGTTCGCGCTATATCCGAACGCATCGGGGCAATCGTTGACTCATTAAGTGAGGTCTGGATCGAAGGCGAACTATCTGAAATAAATGTAAGGCCTGGATCCCCCACAATTTTTATGCGCTTGCGCGATACCAGCGCCGATATGAGCATTTCGGTTCGCTGTTTTAAGAACGTCTTTGATTCTGTTGCGCCACTTGAACAAAATGCTCGAGTTGTTATTCGCTCGAAGCCAACTTGGTGGACAAAGAATGGCTCGCTCTCTTTTAACATCTCAGAAATTCGCCAAGTTGGAATTGGTGAATTAATGGCCAGGCTTGAAGCGCTAAAGAATTTATTGGCAAGTGAAGGGCTCTTTGATTTAGATCGTAAACGCCCGCTTCCATTTCTGCCAAATGTTGTTGGCTTAATCTGTGGTCGAAATAGCGATGCCGGAAAAGATGTTATTGAAAATGCCAAGCGCAGATGGCCAAGTGTGCAATTTGAAATCCGTGAAGTCGCAGTTGCAAATGCTGCGGCAGTTTCTGAAGTAAGTGCGGCACTTGCCGAACTTGAAGCAGATCCTAAAGTTGATGTAATTATTATTACTAGAGGCGGTGGCTCTTTCGAAGATCTACTTCCCTTCTCGGATGAATCGTTATTGCGCCTGGTCGCCGAATGCACGACCCCAATTGTTAGCGCAATTGGTCATGAGAAGGATTCACCTCTTCTTGATTTAGTTGCAGATTGGCGAGCATCGACGCCAACTGATGCCGGAAAGCGAGTAGTTCCAGATATGGCGGAGGAGCTTTTCAATATTTCGAATCTGCAAGATCGAGCAAATCGCTTTATTAAGAATCGAATCGAATTAGAAATTTCTAAAATAAAGGGCTTAATGGAGCGTCAGGTAATGCGCGAACCCGGAACGATTATTTCTACTCGCCTAGAACTTATTACCAATCTAACCGCGCGCTCTTACCGATCGATGCTCGGCTCACTTGCAATTGCCGGCGAAGAATTAAGTAGCCTGCGAACCCAAGTCCGCACCCTTTCACCGCAAGCAACCCTGGACCGTGGCTATTCGGTGGTTCAAAAATCAGATGGCGCGATTGTGCGTAAAGCGAGCGATGTAAAAAGTGGCGAAAAACTTGCCCTCCGATTAGCGCAGGGTGAGATCAAAGCAATTACGGAGTAGATTACGAATATGACCGCGGCTAAAGATCCGAAGAAGTTAAGTTATGAGCAAGCACGCGATGCGCTGGCTGAAGTTGTTTCAACACTTGAATCCGGACAATCAACACTTGAAGAATCTTTAGCGCTCTGGGAGCAAGGCGAAGAACTTGCAAAGATTTGCCAGCAATGGCTCGATGGTGCGAAAGCTAAATTAGCTGCAGCAAAGCCAGGGTCGGAGAAGTAAGTGCCCGAATTTAATTATTCAGATCTTCTGCCAATTGGCCCAGACACTACAAAATATCGCTTGGTAAGTAGTGAAGGGGTTTCAACTTTTTCTGCGCAGGGCATGGAATTTCTAGAAGTTGCACCGCAAGCTCTTGAGAAATTAACTTCTGAGGCAATACATGACATCAATCATTATCTTCGCGAAGAGCACCTGACTCAGCTTGCATCAATCCTCAAAGATCCAGAAGCATCACCAAATGATCGCTTCGTTGCCTTAGATCTCTTGAAGAATGCAAATATTTCAGCCGGTGGAATTTTGCCGATGTGCCAAGACACCGGTACTGCACTAATCATGGGCAAGAAGGGCCAACGCGTCCTGACCTCGGCCAATGATGCACAATCGATTTCTAAAGGTGTTTACGATGCTTACACCTCGCTTAATCTTCGATATTCGCAGATGGCCCCAGTAACAACATGGCAAGAAGTAAATACCGGAAACAATCTGCCGGCCCAAGTCGAGATTTATTCAGATTCAGAGCATCAAGATGAATACAACTTCTTATTTATTGCAAAAGGTGGCGGAAGTGCAAATAAATCCTTCCTTTATCAAGAGACTAAAGCAGTATTAAACCCAGCCTCATTCATGAGTTGGTTAGATGAAAAACTTCGCTCTATCGGCACTGCAGCTTGTCCGCCATATCACTTAGCAATTGTCATAGGTGGCACCAGCGCTGAACACACAGTTAAAACGGCAAAGCTGGCCAGTACTCATTATTTAGATGCCTTGCCACAAAGTGGCGATGCCAAAACTGGACATGGTTTCCGCGATATCGAATTAGAGGCGAAGGTTCTAGAACTAACTCGCACTCTTGGAATTGGTGCGCAATTTGGTGGAAAATATTTCTGTCACGATGTTCGCGTAATCAGATTGCCAAGACATGGCGCCTCACTTCCAATAGCAATCGCAGTATCTTGCTCTGCCGACCGCCAAGCAAAGGCGAAGATCACAAAAGAGGGCGTATTCCTTGAGGTCTTAGAGCGCGACCCAGCTCGCTTCTTGCCAGATACCACCGATGAACATCTTGATGACAATTTGGTAAAAATAGATTTAAACCAGCCAATGAGTGAAGTCCTAAAAGAGCTTTCAAAGCACCCGATTAAAACTCGCCTTTCATTAAATGGAACTTTGATTGTTGCCAGAGATCTGGCCCATGCCAAGATTAAAGAGCTTCTGGATTCTGGAAAAGAGATTCCACAATATTTAAAGGATCATGCGGTTTATTACGCAGGTCCTGCCAAGACTCCCGCAGGGTTTGCTTCGGGTTCATTTGGCCCAACAACTGCAGGGCGAATGGATTCATATGTGGATCAATTCCAAAAAGCAGGTGGGTCGATGATTATGTTGGCAAAAGGAAATCGCTCGAAAGCGGTTACCGATGCTTGCAAGAATAATGGTGGTTTCTATCTCGGATCTATCGGCGGCCCCGCTGCCCGACTTGCCCAGGATTGCATAACCAAGGTTGAAGTTTTGGATTATGCCGATCTTGGAATGGAAGCGGTCTGGAAAATTGAAGTAAAAGACTTTCCCGCATTTATTGTGGTTGACGATAAGGGAAATGATTTCTTTGCTGAAACTTCTAAGCCAATCAGTATTGGAAAAGCACCTAACTTAAAGTAATCAGGATTTAGTAATAATTCGAACGGTGCTTCTTCCAGAGCGCATTACATGGGGTCTGGTATCTGGCCTTGATATAGGAAAGTCCCCACTTGATCTGGGTAACTGGGTTGGTCCGCCAGTCAGTTGAAATAATCTCCATCTTTACTGCCGGCAAAGCTTGTGGGATTCCATGGGCGCCACTTCGGTAATTGTGGGCACGGAAGTTCCAGTGGCTCTCGCCATTCCAAAGGCTGGTCAAACAAGTTAACTGGCGCTTGTTGTTCCACTTTGGATATTTCGCTTTGATCAACTCTTTAGCAACCGCTTGGGCACCCTTTGGCTTCTTGGCCATCTCAACTTGGCGAGCCGCCAAGGAGACAAGTGCAATGGCATTTGCATCGACAGATGCCACGCCATTTACATCTAGGGTAATTCCGTTATCTGCCCCCGTGCTCGATCCAGGTTCTGGGGCAACGGTTAGGGCTGGAAGATTATTTGGGACCGAGACAAATTGGTCGAAATTTCCTTGGGCATATGTCGTATCGACGCTGCCGATAAAGACGATAAAGAAAGCGGTGCTAAGAACTAGCTTGGTCGATCTAAATATCTTGTTCATTTCACCCTCCCTCTCACCTATCTCGACTTCTTTTTTCTTAAACCCGGGCAAGCCGCATCCGCCCGAAATGGGCCAGTGACTTGGGGGAAGGACAAAACAATCGCATCCGAGTGGGCCATCGGCAAATTTAAACGCGTGTGAGTCGCAAAAAAGATATTAATCACAGGAAAGAGCACATCTAAAAGTGCTGGTCAGATACGGTGATGTCCGATATATCTGATTTTACCGATTGCCCTTTTTCGCTGCCAAATCGGCAGAAATTATTGGCTGAAGTTAACTGGCTCCTCGAGCATCTCAGTCACTAAAGCGGCAATTGGCGAGCGCTCTGATCTGGTCAGAGTTATATGGGCGAAAAGCGGATGGCCCTTTAGGGATTCAACAACAGCGACGACACCGTCATGACGGCCGACTCGCAAGTTATCCCGCTGGGCAACATCGTGGGTCAAGATCACTCTCGAGTTCTGCCCTATTCGAGATAGAACAGTTAACAAAACTCCCCGCTCTAGGGATTGGGCCTCATCAACGATGACATATGAATCATGAAGTGAGCGACCTCGGATGTGGGTCAGCGGAAGAACTTCGATAAGTCCGCGATCGATAATTTCATCTATAACTTGTTGGCTAACCAGGGCGCCCAAAGTATCGAAGACAGCTTGGGCCCAAGGAGACATCTTTTCATTCTCGCTACCTGGCAAGTAGCCAAGCTCTTGGCCACCAACGGCATAAAGCGGACGGAAAATTACTACCTTCTTATGGTGGCGTTTTTCTAGGACGGCTTCCAGCCCGGCGCTAAGTGCGAGCGCGCTTTTACCGGTTCCGGCCCGACCGCCAAGTGAAACGATTCCAATCTCGTTATCCAAAAGTAAATCCAAGGCCACCCGTTGTTCGGCGCTGCGGCCATGGAGTCCGAATGCTGATCGATCGCCACGAACTAAGAGCAATTGTTTATCTGGGGTGACTCTGGCTAAAGCGCTTCCCTTTTCAGAGTGCAGAACGATTCCGGTATGACATGGATGTTCCTTGGCTAGATCGTGAGGGACCTTGTTATTCTCATACAAACTATCAATTACGCCGGCGCCAACAGTTGCTTCAACCATTCCGGTCCAGCCACTTGTGTGTGCAAGTTCGGCCCGGTATTCCTCGGATTTAACTCCGACAGATGAAGCTTTAACTCGAAGTGGTAAATCTTTTGTCACCAGAACAACATCTCTGGATTCGGCCATCATGTTGTGAGCGATTGAAAGAATTCTCGAATCATTCGAACCATCACGCAAGAAACCAGATGGTAGGGATGAAGAATCAGAATGGTTTAGTTCTACTCGAAGGGTGCCGCCCAAGTCATTTAGTTTTATATCTTTATCGAGGCGGCCATGTTCAATTCGTAGATCATCTAAGGTGCGAAGCGCCGCACGGGCAAAATAGCCAAGCTCTGGATGATCACGTTTAATCTCTAATTCGCCAATAACAGTTATCGGAATAATTACTTCATGTTCGGCAAATCTTGTCAGGGCCACCGGATCTGCGAGTAAAACACTGGTATCTAAGACATATGTCATGCGCGGTTCGCGGGCAGATTTAGTCGAATTAGCCAATTGGCACTCGCATTCTGTTTAGTTTTATTCGTTTTATTCGTTTTATTCGTTTTATTCGTTTTATTCGTTTTATTCGAGGGGCGGTCTGGTCCTGATGGGTAAAAGGTAAAACCACTCGATAGAGCAGACCTTGCGACACGCTTATTTCAAATGTTAATTTCTAACTAATTATTTGGCTTATTTGGCTTATTTGCCAAAGCGCCGATTTCTCTGTGAATAAGCCCGAAGCGCTCGCAAGAAATCTACTCGACGAAAATCTGGCCAATAGGCCTCGCAAAAATAGAACTCGGAATGTGCACTCTGCCAAAGCAGGAAGCCACCCAGTCGCTGCTCGCCCGAAGTTCGAATCACCAAATCTGGATCTGGCAGGCCAGCGGTATAAAGATGTCTGCTTATCTCATCTACGGTAACGAGTTCGGCAATTTGGGCCGGACTCTTTCCATTATCTGCTTGCGCCACAATTAAAGACTTAACAGCATCTGCAATCTCACTGCGGCCGCCATAACCAATTGCCACATTAATAACTACGCCCGCGATGCCCTTAGTTTTCGCCGCGACCTCATTTAATTGATCAACCAGATGTTTAGGCAATAACTCCATCGATCCCACTGGGCGAATCTCCCAACGCCTGCGACTTGCCAAATCATTTACCGTATCTGCAATTATCTGCAGAAGCGGTTCAAGTTCTTCTGGTGGGCGATTAAGGTTTTGATTTGAAAGCAACCAAATTGTTAAAACTTCAACGCTAGATTCTTCACACCAATCAAGAAGATTAACAATTTTTTGGGCACCAGCTTTATGGCCACGAGAAGTCGAGGTATCGCCATCGACCGATGGATTCGCCTTTGACCATCTGCGATTACCATCGAGAATTACGCCGACATGGCGGGGAGTTTGTGTGAAATCTAACTTTGCAAATAGTCGTCGTTCGTAAATTGGATAAAGAACAGACTTAATTGCGGATTTCAGAAATCCCCTATTTGCATTACTCATCTCGATAATTAATTGAGTTTAAGTAAGTGAATTGAAATCTTTTATCGCCCGACGTTCTGCTATGAAGGATGCGACAGGCAATGTTCCGGCCAGAATAAAGATGATTGTGCTGGCGAAAGACTTGCGGGCTTTTAGGCAATAGTGAAATGCCGCCAGAACATATATTGGATATGTAAAACCATGGACTAGCGCGATCCAAGTGAAATAGTGGTGGCTAGATTCAAAGATGAAGTAGTGGGTTGGGACATTCACAAACCAGAGTAGAAGCGACATGATGCCGGCATAAATAGCCATAATGCGAAAGCGGATCATTGCGCCGCTAAGGGCGGCTTGACGTGGGTTTAATTGGCTCATACGCGAACATTACCGCCACTATTACGATCTTTCATTGAATTATAGAAAGGCGCGAGCAAGACCATCAGCGCCATTAGCCACCAGATGAATACATACGAGATGTGCTGCCAATAATTTCCCGCGACTTTTGATTTGAGTTGTGGCGCAGGAATTCTTGTGGTCAAAATTTCTTGGCCGATATTCGTAGCTTCAGAGGTAGCGATTATGTAACCATCGAAAAGTTCTAACTGGCTCTTCCCAACTATCAGCGCTGGATCTATTCTTGAAAGTTCACCTTTAAGCGCTTTGGTCGCATCCGATGTTTGTCTTGGGTATAACCGGCCACTTATTTTTACCGTTCCTGGTAACTCTTGATCTTCTAAATTCTCTAACCCCCGGACAACCAAAATTCCACGATTGCCTTTTAACTCTAATAATCTAACTTCAAGATTCGCCTTCGATTTTTTCGTGCTACCCAGTAATTCTTGCTTTGGCGCAATATAAAGCTGGACATATTTTCCGGTAGCACTAACAATTCGATTTATTGCATCGGGTTCTAAATTAGTTCCTGCGGTTGCAATCTTCTCAAGTCCAATTTTTGCAGCATCAGGTAAATATTTATTAACTTCTCGAACATCATGTGCTCGATTTAGTTGCCAATTTCCCAGCCCGATAAAGGTAATTGAAAGAAGTAAAGCAACAATTAACTGAGCAATGAAAGCCTTAGTTATCTTCATCGTTGGTTTTATCAGCGCCTTCAATGCGATCATTCAATCGCTTATATCTGCGGTAGAAGTTCCAGAGTAGAAGGGCAACAGCTGAGCATAAAATAATCATTGTGACTGATCCGGCAACGCCGACATCAATAGTTGTTCTACCGTTCATGTGCAGATTGTATTGAGAATACGTAGACTTACCTGCATGACCGAGCCGTTCCAAAGTGATCCTTATCTTGCGAATCGATATGGGATTTCAAAATCCAGATATCCCAAGTGGCTGGTCTCTGCCATTGCTTTTGCGCTAATCGGTGGCGGTTGGTTGATCTGGACAGCTAGCCATTTCTCTAACCCCGAAATTCGTTCAACGCTTATTTCATTTAGGGAGATTGATTCCAAGAATATTGAGATTCGATATTCCGTTGAAATAAAGAGCACTGATAATCAGGTTACTTGCCGATTAAGTGCCCGCGACTATGGCCTAAATATTGTTGGCCAAATTGATGATCCAATCCCACTAGGCACAAAAAGCACGACCCGCGTGATCAATATTCCCACCCGCCTAGCTGCAGTGAATGCCAAAGTTGAATCTTGCACAACTTCCTAACCGCTATTTAGGTTGTAAACTCCTCGTCTTATGGCTATCGAACCTACTCAAACTTGGCTTACACAAGAAGCCGCAGACCGCTTGGCTGCTGAATTAACAGACCTTGAAGGTCCACGTCGCGCTGACATCGTAAAGAAGATTGAAGCTGCGCGCGCAGAGGGCGATTTAAAAGAGAACGGTGGCTATCACGCAGCTCGCGAAGAACAAGGAAAAATTGAAGGTCGCATTCGCCAACTAAAACATATGTTGGAAAATGCCCACATCGGAAATCCGCCAGCGGGCGAATCCGGAGTTGTCGGACTTGGAATGTTAGTAACAGTTGATATCGCCGGCGATGAAATGAAGTTCCTTCTGGGATCTCGTGAAATCGCAAGTGGTGATGTTGATGTCTACAGCGAAAAATCTCCACTTGGCGCCGCGGTGCTTGGCGCAAAGATTGGTGAAACTGTTACATACACAGCGCCAAATGGTCGCGAAATTAGCGTTGCAGTTCTAGAAGCTCAAAACTTCTTCTAAAACTTAATTCTTACTTACTAACCCTTACATACTTACGCACGCTTATCGGTGCGAAAATTGCTACCAGAAGCACCATATAAATAAGTGACATCAAGATTGGATTTTGGCTTGGCCAAGAATTTGCTGTAGCTCCAAAGATATTTTTAGTACCGAATAATTCACGGCAGGCAGCAACCATTGTCGATACTGGATTCCATTCGGCAAAATATTGCAAGATCTTCGGCATCCCGGTTGTTGGGGCGAAAGCATTTGATAAGAATGTAAGTGGAAAGACCGTCATAAATACCAAGTTTTGGGCTACGCGCTCTTCGCGAACCGATAACCCAATTAAGACTCCGATCCATGACATCGAATATCCAAAGGCAAGTAAGAATAAAAAGCCTAGAAAGATTTTTACTGGTCCGCTGCTTGGACGCCAACCAACTAGGAATCCAACAAGACCCATAACAACAAGAGTTACAACATTCTGCAAAGTGTCACCAACAGTGCGACCAATTACTACGGCCGAACGCGCAATTGGCAGCGATCTAAATCGATCAATCAAACCTTTCTGCATATCGGCTGCAAGACCAACTGCAGTTGCAGCAAGGGTAAATGCAACGGTTTGAACGAAGATTCCAGGCATAAGAAGTTGCACATATCCGCCATCGACGCCCGAATCAATTGCCCCACCAAATACGTAGCGAAATAGCAATACAAACATTGCTGGTTGAATCGTTGCGAAAATTAGTACTTCTGGGATGCGAATCATCTGTAGAAGTTGGCGCTTAGTTATAACTAAGAAATCATTTACGCTTTGCAGCATTTACATCTCCTTCTACTACAACTTCTGCGACATGCCCAGTGAGAGAAATAAATACATCATCAAGTGAAGGCCGCTTCAACCCGATATCTAACGGATGAATTTTTGCATCATCTAATAATCGTAAAACTTGAATTAGCGATGCGCTGCCATTGTTGACAGGTGCCGAAATTTTACGGATACCAGAATCTACAGTTGGCTTAGTCCCGGTTACTTGTTCTACCAATTTTGTTGCTTCTGAAATTTGATTAGCTTCGACGGTAATTTCTAACCGTTCGCCGCCAACTTGACTCTTTAATTCATCAGCAGTTCCACGAGCAATTACTTTTCCGGTATCAATAACGGCAATTGAATCTGCCAGGTGATCTGCTTCTTCTAGATATTGCGTGGTTAGTAAAAGAGTTACGCCACCTTTTACTAATTCATCAATTACACCCCACATCTCCATGCGCCCGCGAGGATCAAGCCCAGTAGTAGGTTCATCGAGAAAAAGAACTTTTGGTTTAACAATTAGCGAGGCTGCTAGATCTAAACGTCTGCGCATGCCGCCGGAATAAGTTCTAATCGGACGTCTGGCTGCATCGGTTAGCGAAAATTGTTCCAACAACTCTTCGGCTCGCTTCTTAGCGCCACTTGCATTCAAGTGATACAGCCGCCCAAACATCGTTAAGTTATCCCAGCCGGTTAACGTTTCATCAAGCGCGGCATATTGTCCAGATAGACCAATAATTTTGCGCACTTCATCTGGATGTTTTAAAACATCAATTCCTGCAACAGTTGCACTGCCGCTATCAGGCGTTAATAAAGTTGCAAGTACTCGAACTGTTGTTGTCTTACCTGCACCATTTGGCCCAAGTAATCCAAGAACTGTTCCCTCTTCAACATCAAGGCTGAGTCCATCAAGGGCCTTAACTTCGCCCTTTCCATATGATTTAACTAACTCTTGGGCGACAATGCTCTTCATAAGGCCACCCTAATACTCTGGCTTTATTGTTGCGTAGTAACCTTGCCCTTATGTCTAATAAAAATCACGAAGCCCCTAAAGCACTTACTCACAAAGAAATCATGTTCGTTCTCAGCGGACTTATGGTCGGTATGTTGCTCGCCGCCCTTGATCAAACAATTGTTTCTACCGCACTTAAGCGCATCGTT
>CAEZYV010000002.1_pt1 | contig 13626 bp, 14 predicted proteins | sample 7265771 | NCBI WGS metagenome assembly CAEZYV01 (sample SAMEA6813944, study PRJEB35770) | uncultured Actinomycetes bacterium | biome: Freshwater; feature: Freshwater reservoir; material: water | place: Czech Republic | collected 2017-04-14 | depth 30m m | reverse complement strand
TCTAGTAGCGGAAGCCGGATTTGAACCGGCGACACAACGATTATGAGCCGTTTGCTCTACCAAGCTGAGCTATCCCGCCAAGGATTGAACTGGAAATACTTATTTATTTAGAAATAAGTTTATCCGAGCCCCCCAACGGAATCGAACCGTTGACCTCTTCCTTACCATGGAAACGCTCTACCGACTGAGCTAGGGGGGCATTAGAAGTAGAGGGTGAGCCTACAACGACTCGCGAGTTGGGCGAAATTTTGGCTTAAAAGTAATTACGAAATCGCCGTTTAAGCGAGATAAATGGCTTGGCAATCCGTGAACCAAATCGCGCACCCTGTTCAATTGGTGAAACTTTAAGAACTTGATTCATTGCGGGTTCACCTGGAGTGACGACGTCATGCAGTGCAGGTGAAGATTCATCAAGTGAATCAGCAATGATTGCGATATTTGATACTAATGAAATTCCACGAACGATCTGTTCTTGATCAACTTTATCTGAAGCTTCCATTAATGAATCTGCTAGTGCAGCGCCGGCAATTCTTGCATCAGCAGTTGCAGATCTTGATTCAGCGAGACCTTCAGCAGTTTTTATCTGTTCTGCTTTAGAACTAACTGCATAACTTGCCGCAGAAAGTGCCTGTGCAATATCTCGTTTAGATTCTTCGGCGATTCCATTCTTAACTGCAGAATCAAAGAGCGTACGCGCAATAGTTCTAACCTGCACAACTGTATGTTCTACAGCGACACCTCGAACATAAAGTTCTTCAGCTTCATCAACTTCTGCAGTTGGAAACCACTTTGCATATCCGCGCGCTTCAAGTGCTTGGGCTCGGACACCAGGAATTTCTTCGACTAATAACCGCGCTTTGGCTAACCAGTTTCCAGCTTCATCTTGCGTAAAACCGGCAGCGACTCCTTCTGACATCTCGCCCAATAACTTCGCACATTTATTTGCCAGTGAACTAATTTTGTCAACGGTACGTGCAGCTGGCGTCTTTGCATGAGAAAAATATGAGAACAAGATCGCTATTGCCGCGCCAATTAAAGTTGAGGAAAGTCTTGAAAATGCTGTGCTCTCACTTAAACCTGGACCAATAACAATAAGCGCAGTTACAGGCACATTCACTGAAGCAACTTCACCTAAATGGAGAGCCCGTGCCACAACAGAACAGAGCAAGACTGTCATTGCTACAGAAATAATTCCAAAATTAAAGAGCGAGACACAGGCAAGAGCCACACCAGCGCCAATCGCTGTTCCGACTATTTGACCAAATCCTTCACGAACCGATTTATAAAGTGAGATCCGAATACTTAGTGCGCAGATAATTGCAGCAACTACGCCACCATCTTTTATAAGTAAGTCGCCAACTTGCCAGGCAATACCTGATGCAATTGCAGATACAACAATTAGTCGAACCCAGGTTTTACGGTCGGCAAAAAGCTTCTTGATCCGTTTAAGCAATTTACGCATGGGCTGATTCTATATATTTCTAGATATGGCAGCTCTTTGCGACATTGCGTAATATGCCCACATGTCCGGAGAAATTGGCAAGAATAAGAAATATCCAGTGCAGATCGATGATGCCAAATTAGCGGCTGAAATCGATCAGACCTCATTTGAAGTTCTGCGCCATGGCGCGACGGAACGACCATTTACTGGTGAATACACAGATAGCGAAAAAGTTGGAAGCTACCGATGCAAAGCTTGTGGAAACGAATTATTTAGAAGTGAAACTAAGTTTCATTCTGGTTGTGGTTGGCCATCTTTCTATGCACCAACTTCTGATGATGCAGTTGAATTAATAGAAGATCGCTCACTTGGAATGCGAGTTCGCACCGAAGTTCGATGCGCAAATTGTGGTTCACATCTTGGCCATGTCTTTGATGGTGAAGGCTACGACGTTCCGACAGATCAAAGATGGTGCATCAATTCAGTCTCGTTGATACTTGAAGAGAAAACTCAGTAAGACTACTTAGGAATACGTAACCCTTGCATTCCGCCATCAACAGTTAGCGATGTTCCGGTTGTCGAACCTTGAAGTGGGCTTGCAAGATAACAAATAGCGCTTGCAACTTCTTCTGGTGACACTAATCTGCCAAGTGGTTGACGCGCTTCAAGCGCTTTACGTTCGGCTGCAGGATCTGCTGCTTGAGCAAGCAGACGTTGCACCCAAGGCGTATCGGCAGTTCCTGGGTTTACACAATTAACCCGAACGCCATCAACAATGTGGTCATTTGCCATTGCAAGAGTTAGTGAAAGTACTGCACCTTTTGATGCGCTGTAAACCGCACGCTTTGGAATTCCAGCGGTTGCTGCAACAGAACATGTGTTTACGATTGCTGCGCTCTTGCTTTTACGAAGCAGTGGTAATGCTGATTTAGAAGTGCGAACAATTCCAAGAACATTTACATTCATGACTTTCATCCACTCTTCAGATGAATTCGCTTCAATGGTTCCCACTGCACTTATCGCGGCATTATTAATCAAAATATCTAACTTAGTAATTCCCTCGAAAGCCTTAGTTACAGATGCATCATCGCCAACATCGCATTGGATCCAAGTTGCGACACCAGACATTCCGCCTTCAGCTAAATCAAACCCATAAACATCTGCGCCTCGATCTTTTAAGATCTTTGCGGTTGCTAATCCAATTCCTGAACCTGCTCCTGTAACTACTGCGGTTAATCCTGCGAACTCTGTGCTCATGCGGTTATCCATTCTTTTCCAGTAGGGAAAGTGTAATCAGCGATTGTTTGGGCAAACATTTCAGAACCTGCGCCAGGTTTTATTGGCGGCATGTAGTGAGCATTTTGAATATCGGTTGGTACAACAAAGTGTTCGTGTAGGTGATCTACGAATTCGACGACCCGATCAGGATGATGGCCAGAAACGGCAACTGCATCAAACATTGCAAGATGCTGAACCATTTCGCATAACCCAACTCCACCAGCATGCGGACACACAGGAATTCCAAATTTTGCAGCCATCAAGATATTTGCCAAGTTCTCATTTACGCCGGCGACTCTGGTCGCGTCAATCTGCATAAATGAAAATGATTTAGCTTGAAGCATCTGCTTGAAGATAATTCGGTTCATTCCATGTTCGCCAGTTGCAACCCGTACTGGTGCAATTGCTTTGGCTATGGCGGCATGACCTAAAACATCATCAGGGTTTGTTGGTTCTTCAACCCAATGCAGATTTACATCACCAATTCCTTTAATCCATTCAATGGCTTGGTTTACATCCCAAACTTGATTGGCATCAATTGCAATTTTGATATCTGGGCCAACAGCTTCGCGGGCAAGACGCAATCTGCGCTTGTCATCTTCAAGACTTCCGCCGCATTTCAATTTAATTAATTTGTAGCCATCTGCAACTGCTTCTTTAGCGAGACGAACCATCTTCTCATCGCTGTATCCAAGCCAACCAGGTGTAGTTGTATAAGCCGGCAAACCTTCGCCAATTAATTTCGCTTCATTTGCTGCTCTATTTGGAAGCGCCTTACGTAATATTTCCAAAGCTTCATCAGGTGTCAGTGCATCAGTTATGTATCGGAAATCAATTAACTCGACGATCTCTTCTGGTGACATGTCTGATAAGAATTTCCAGAGCGGTTTCTTTGCATGCTTGGTTACTAAATCCCATGCTGCTGTTATAACCGCGCCAGCCGCCATTTGAGTAACGCCCTTTTCTGGGCCCAGCCAACGAATTTGCGAATCTCTAACTAAACTCTTTGCAAATTCGCCCATGCTCTTTGCTAAATCAGCAATATCGCGGCCAACTGCATAAGGTGCAAGAAGTGCAATCGCATCGCACTGCAAATCATTTCCGCGACCACAAGTAAATACAAAACCATGTCCTTGAAGGTTTGGGTCATCTGTTTCTAGGATTACTAAAGCGGCCGAATAATCCGGTTCTTTATTCATAGCATCCGAGCCATCTAGCCCTCTTGAAGTTGGGAATCTGACATCGATTGTTTTGAATCCAGTGATCTTCGGCATGCTCTTCCTTCGCAATTTTAGGAATCGAACTCTTCGCTTATTAGTAAAAATCCTATACGATAAATTTCATGTCGCGTCATAGCCAAAAAGTGAGAATGAAGCGCGTACCTGTTGAGATTTCCCGATTAAGTCTTGGAACTGCGCCACTTGCAGGGTTATTTAAGTCGGTTGAAAATGGCGAGAGTGACGACTTAATCGAAACAGCGCTGGCCGAAGGAATTAACTATTTCGATACCGCTCCACTATATGGACATGGTCTTTCTGAAGAACGACTTGGGCGAGTATTAAGCAGAGTATCTGCGCCATTTATTCTTGAAACAAAAGTTGGTCGAATTCTAGAACGTGTCGAAAAAGCTGATCCAGTCCCCTGGTTTCCAGATGCCGATCCACATATTCAGCCGGTCTTCGATTATTCAGTTGAGGGCATTAAAAAATCTTTCAACGATAGCCTCGAAAGATTAGGTGTAGACCATATTGATATTGCACTTATGCACGATGCCGAAAATCACATTCCCGAAGCAATAAATAACGCATACCCAGTTCTGGCAGATCTAAAACGCCAAGGAATTATTAAAGCAATTGGAATCGGAATTAATTTTTGTGACGCAGCTATGGCAATTATAAAAGAGGTTGATTTAGATCTTGCACTGATAGCTGGTCGTTACACGCTATTGGACCAAAGTGCGCAAAATGAATTATTCCCGCTTGCATTAGAACGCAAGGTCGACATAACAATCGGTGGTGTATTCAATTCAGGAGTTTTAGCAGATCCAAAACCTGGCGCAACTTTTGAATACCTTCCTGCTTCTGATGAAATCATTAAGCGAGCCCAAGCAATTGGTGACTTTCTTAAAGAACGAGGAATCCCGCTGACCGCAGCAGCCCTGCAATTCCCGCTTCGCCATCCAGCTGTTACTTCGGTATTAACCGGATCTCGAAATAGTAAGGAATTACTTTCAAATATTGCAGATTTTGATGCAGAACTTCCATCAGATATCTGGGCGCAATTAGAAGATGCAAAACTAATCGAGAGGATCCCGTAATGGCAGTGAAGCGAATTGCCCAAGTTGTTGGCATCAAACCAAAAGATATCGTCGAATACGAGCGCATTCACGAGGAAGTTTGGCCAAGTGTTTTATCTATGCTGAAAAGTGCAAACGTTCAAAACTTTTCAATTTATCGTTACGAACATCTGCTCTTCTCTTATATGGAATATACCGGCGATGATTACGATGCGGACATGGCAAGAATTGCAGCTGATCCTGAAACTCAAAGATGGTGGAAAATTACCGGCCCCATGCAAAACCCGGTTCCAGAAGTTGAAAATGGCCAATGGTGGTTAACAATTCCCGAGAAATTCCATTTGGATTAGATTGGATCGAAATTGAAATTTTCTATCTTAAAAACTGCGGCAAATAATTATCAATTCGCAGTCACGACTGCATCAGGGCATGCGGCTGTACCAAATATCCCAACCTTGACTCAGGCAATGCATTTAACTCTTTCGGAATTGAAAACCGCAGTAGGCAATACTTCAGATTTAATTACCGGTGAACTAACTGCGCCAATTTCACCTGAGATTGAATTGTGGGGCGCAGGTGTTACATATCTTCGCTCGCGCGATGCCCGCAAAGAAGAGAGCGGCGTACCGGATGTTTATCAGCGAGTTTATGAAGCCGACCGACCAGAACTTTTCTTTAAATCAAATGCAGTCCGAGCACGCGGCACAAATTCGCCAGTTGGGATTCGATTTGATTCAGATGCTTCAGTGCCAGAACCTGAAGTCGCAATATATATAAATAAGCATCGCGAAATTATTGGATATTCCATTTGCAATGACATGACCGCGCGGACAATCGAAGGCGAGAACCCGCTCTATCTTTCGCAGGCAAAAATTTATATCGGCTCGACCGCAATTGGTCCGGACATAACACCAGCTTGGCTTGCACCAAGTGCAGCTGAAATGACGATAAAAGCGAAAATTCTTCGCGGCTCTGCAATTGCCTGGGAGGCGCAAACATCACTAGGTTCGCTTAATCGCACGCTTGAAGATCTAGTTTCCTATTTATTTAGATGCCAGGACTTTCCACATGGCGTAATTCTTTCAACAGGTACCGGCATAGTTCCGCCACTTGATATCTCACTTGAGGCCAACGATGTAGTTGAAATAGATGTTGCAGGTGTTGGTAAATTAACCAATACCGTTGAAGTAATTCCAGAGAGGCGTTAATTGATGAGCAAGATAGTGGCGTGGACGCAGTGGTCAGATTTAAAGGCACCGCAAGGCGTCACCTTGCACTCTCCTGAAGATTTTCCACTTGATTCTTCAGATCTCTCAACTATTAATTTCTATGTTCCTTCTTATATGGGTGGTGCAACTGCACTTGCATATGCAGCAAAGATGCCAAACCTTGAAGTTTTGCAGATGCCAAATGCCGGTTATGACGATGCCCTTGCATATGTAAGACCAGGCCTAACGCTGTGCAACGCAAGTGGAGTTCATGATGCTTCCACCGCAGAACTCGCAGTAGGTCTTGCACTTGCTTCACGTCGCGGTTTTCCAGAGTTCATTCGCGATCAGGTTGCCGGCACTTGGAATCACCGCAGATTTACCTCGCTATCGGACAGCAAAATTGGCGTCATTGGCTTTGGGTCAATCGGTAAGCAAGTAGTTAAGAATCTCTCTGGTTTTGATGTAACCGTAACAAGTTTCTCGAAATCTGGTCGTGATGGTTCGATAAAGATTGATGAACTTGATAAACATCTTCCTAATTTAGATATCGTAATTTTGATTCTTCCACTTACAGATGAATCTAGACATATGTTTAACAAAGAGCGATTAGCAAAGATGAAAGATGGCGCGTTGATTGTCAATGTTGCACGCGGTCCAATAATTGAAACCGAAGCACTTATTGCCGAATTAAATTCCGGCAGATTGCATGCCGCGCTCGACGTTACCGATCCTGAACCATTGCCAGCTGGGCATCCACTTTGGAGTGCGAAGAATCTGCTGCTTGTTCCACATGTTGGCGGAAATTCAACTGCCTTCGAACCTCGTGGTCGCAAATTAGTTGAATCTCAACTAGCACTGCTTGCAGATGGCAAACCACTAAATAATATTGTTGCTCAGGGATAAATATGCGTATCGATTCACATCATCACATCTGGGATCTTTCGGTTCGTGATCAGGGTTGGATTACTGGCGATGCCATGCAACCAATTCGTCGAAATTTTTCGATGTCAGATTTGCGTGAGGCAATTGCAGGTCATGGAATAGATAAAACTGTATTAGTTCAAACTGTTACAGATTATGCCGAAACTCCAGAACTTCTTGAACTAGCCCAAAGTGATTCACTTATCGCAGGTGTTGTTGGTTGGTTGCAGATTGATGCTCCTGATGCAATTGAACATCTAAAGGTTTACCTAGATTTACCTGGTGCTAATTATTTGAAGAGCATTAGAGATATCGCGCAGGATCACCCTGATTCAAATTACTTGGGTAAACCTGAAACAATTGCGAACGTTCGCAAGCTTGGTGAATTTGGAATTGCCTATGATTTATTAAGTAAGACCGCCGAACTTGCAGGCGCAGTTGAACTTGTTAAGGCCTGTCCTGATGTGCAATTTATTATGGATCATATTTCTAAACCGGTAATTGCTCAGGGCGTAATGGAACCTTGGAAATCTTTAATGACGCAGCTTGCATCATTCCCGAATGTTGTTTGTAAAGTTTCTGGTTTAGTTACTGAAGCAAAGTGGTATGACTGGAAGACAGAAGATTTCAAACCATACGCAGATCATTTAATTGAAATATTTACACCGCAACGATTGATGTACGGATCAGATTGGCCGGTTGCAACGCTGGGTGGCACTTATTCCCAGGTCGTTATGTTGGCTGAAGAATTAACCAAAGATTTCTCCCCAAGCGAGGGTGAGTACTTCTGGAGTAAAACCGCGATTTCTGCTTATAACCTCGCCTGAGAATCACCCCCCGAATAACGATTGGGTAACAATGGCTCGATTTGGGCTGTATTTACCTAATCCGCATAGACGCAACTGGCACATCTTTTGTAGGGTTCGGCTACAGCGATTCCGCTGCTTTCGAAAGGAAATAAATGAAGAAAGTTCTAACTCTTGTTGCCGCTGCTTCAGCAATGGCACTAGTTGTTGGTACAGGATCAGCAGTTAACGCAGCTGACAAGACCCTCAACATTCAAATGGTTTCAAAAGGTTTCCAACACCAATTCTGGCAAGCAGTACGCACAGGATCTGAACAAGCTGGTAAGGCACTTAACGCAAAGATTACATTCGTTGGTCCAGAATCAGAGTCAATGGTTGATAAGCAACTAGAACAACTACAAGCTGCTATCGATTCAAAGCCAGATGCAATTGGTTATGCATCACTAGATCCAAAGGCACCTCTTGCACTTCTTAAGAAGGCAAAGGCTGCAAGCATCCCTGTTTACATGTTCGATGCTGCTGCTGGAGATCCAAAGGATGCAACACAAAACGAAGCATCACTTGGAACATCTTCTGATATTGCTCTAGGTATTGCACGTACTGATGGTGTTGCTGCTTCTGCACTAGCTGCAGACAAGATGGCCGCACTAATCGGTGGCAAGGGCACAGTATTCGTAATCAGCCACAGCCAAGTAAACGCAACAGGTATCCAACGTCGCGATGGTTTCGTTAACCAAATGAAGAAGAAGTACAAGAACATCAAGGTACTTCCTGTTCAATACGGTGAAGGCGATCACCTAAAGTCTGCAGATATCGTGAAGGCAGTTATTGCTGCTAACAAGGATCTAAAGGGCGTTTTCGCAACTAACGAAGGTGGCGCAATTGGTGCAGTTGATGCATTCAAGGAGCTAAAGCTAAAGAAGGGCAAGATCAAGCTAATTGGTTTTGACTCAGGCGCAGCTCAAATCAACGCAATCAAGTCTGGACTAATGAACGGTGCGATCACACAGGATCCAATCGGTATCGGTTACAAGACCGTTGCTGCATTGGTCGGTAAAGTTCGTAACGGCACAACTCCAAAGAACTTCATTGACACAGGCTTCTACTACTACAACGCAAAGAACCTAACCGATCCAAAGATCGCAGCAGTTCTTTACCAGTAATAGCTGAATAACCGTTAATGATTGGCGGTCAGGTGAGTGAAAACTTACTTGACCGCCAATTCTTTTTAGCAAGTAAACTTCTCGCATGACATCCTTCGCAGTTCCACCAATAAACCCCCATCAAATCACGTTAGATGCAAGCGCAGGTGCGTTAACTCCATCTGGACCAACTTTGGTTCGCAGACTTTCTGATTTAGCTGGCTGTTTTGAAAACACCAAAACTTATGAAGCTGAAGTCGCCGCTTCAAACCCAATTGTTTATCAAGTAATTTCTTCAACTGTTCCAGAATTGCCAAGAGAATTACCGCAATCAATCACAACAATATTTGCGGGTACCTGCGGTGGCGAGTTGTATATGACTAAAGGCCACCAACATCCAGATCCACAAGGCGAAATTTACTTTGGCCTTGAAGGTATCGGCGGAATAATTATGTTTGATGGCAAAGAGAAAAAGTATGTCGAAATAACGCCGGGGAAAATTGGTTACATTCCACCAGGTTGGGCCCACCGTTCAATTAATTCAGGTACAACACCATATAAATTTCTAGCTGTTTATCCAGGATCTGCCGGTCATGATTATGGTTGGGTTTTAAAGAATGGCATGGGACTTCGCGGATTTTCTGAGAACGGCAAACTACTTTTGAAAGATTTCATTATCTGATGATTATCGCCCACGACCTCGGTACTACGGGAAATAAAGCATCACTTCATAGTGATGATGGAAAAATAATTGCGCATTGCACAATCAATTATCCGGCCCACTTTGCTGCTGGTGGAATCGCTGAACAAGATCCACTTGATTGGTGGAATGCAATTGGCGCTGCGACTAAGAAATTAATATTAGAAAATAATGTAAGTGCTGATCAAGTATCGGGCGTTGGAATTTCTGGCCAAATGATGGGCGCAGTACTTCTAGATTCAGAATACAAACCAGTTAGACCGGCAATTATCTGGGCAGATTACCGAAGCACTCCACAGACCAAAGAGTTGGTTGATGCAATTGGAATGGCTGCTGGCTATAAAGAGCTTGGCCATCAATTGAATCCGACTTATTCAATTACTAAAGCGATGTGGGTTCGCGATAACGAGCCAAAAAATTGGGAACGCGTGCGACATATCTGTCTAGCGAAAGATTATGTGAACTATCGCTTAACTGGCCGCCTTGTCACTGATCCATCTGACGCTTCAAGTACAAATGCATTTGATCAAGTGAATGGCGTTTGGTCTACAAAAGTATTGAAAGCTGCGCGCATAGATCCGGCTTTTATGCCAGAAATATTGCCATCTACTGCAATTCTTGGCGAAATTACCGCTGAAGCAAGTGCGCATACCGGATTAAAGATTGGCACACCAGTTGTTGTTGGTGGTGGAGACGGTCCACTTGCTGCTGTTGGGGCCGGAATTATTTCACCAGAAGATGGCGCATATGTATGCATGGGTTCTTCATCATGGGTTTCAGTTTCAAATACCAAACCACTTCATGACCCAAAGATGAGATCGATGACTTTCAATCACGTTGTTCCGGGACACTTTGTCCCAACCGCAACTATGCAAGCTGGTGGTGCAAGTTTGCAGTGGATTACTGAAACTTTGATTCCGGAAAATAATCCAGATAGATACAAAATACTTTTAGAAGAAGCTAAATCTCAGAGCGCAGCAGCAGATGGTCTCTACTTCCTGCCACACATCATGGGTGAACGTTCGCCTTATTGGAATCCAGATGCGTCTGGCGCATTTATTGGGCTTGGCAAACATCACAACCGCGGCCACATGGTGCGCGCTGTTCTTGAAGGTGTGGCTTTCAATTTACTTACTTGTATCAATGCATTCTCCGAAAATGGCACAGATGTTAAGTCTGTAGATGTCATAGGTGGTGGCGCCGGTAGCGCACTTTGGCTACAAATATTTGCTGATGTTTGGGGAATTCCGGTGCAGTCTCGTTCTATTGTTGAAGAAGCAAATTCACTTGGCGCCGCAGTAACCACTTTAGTCGGACTCGGGAAGGCTGAATTTAATATTGTTAAATCGCTTTCAACGATTACTTCGAAGTACACGCCCAACCAAGGTGCACATCAAGATTATTTGAAAGCACATGAAATATTCTTAAACGGCTACTTGGGTCTTGAAACCTGGAATTCAAACCGGTTTATAAAATGACAAAAATAGTAATCTCATCTAGATCATTTTCTAGCGGTTCCTTAGATTTACTTGCCAAGCTAAGTACAGCAGGGTTCACAACAAAGTTCGTTGATTCAAAACATGATCTAACTGAATTAGCCCAAGAACTTCCAGGCGCTGTTGCTTGGATTGCGGGCACTTCAAAGATCACTTCAGAAATCTTAAATCTTGCGCCAAATTTAAAGATTATTGCGCGCTACGGTGTTGGCTTTGAATCAGTTGATTTAACCGAGGCTAAAGCCCGTGGAATTATCGTTACCAATACTCCTGGCGCGAATTCACTTGCAGTGGCTGAATTAACAATTGGATTAACTCTTAATGCACTTCGTGCTATTTCCACTTCAGCAAGCCAAGTCCGAAGCTCTGATTGGTCGGTAATAAGAGGCAACCAACTTGAAGGTTCTATCGTTGGAATTATTGGCTTTGGTCGCATCGGGCGGATATTGGCTGCAAAATTTCACGCACTTGGCTGCGAGCTTTGGATAAGTGATCCATTTGTTGATGCCAATGAAATTAAGGCGGCCGGATACCTAGCCAAATCAGTTTCAGAAATTGCAGCTAACGCAAATGTAGTTTCATTAAATGCGCCTGGCGATGGAGCAATTGTTGATAAGAATTGGTTTACAAATTCACGCATGGGGCAAGTAATTATTAATAGTGCGCGAGCAGAACTTGTTGATGAAAGTGCAGTTGCAGAAGCACTCAAATCTGGGAAGCTATTTGCTTATGCTGCAGATACTTTGCAAGGCGAGAAAAATTCGAGCAGCTCTCCCCTAATGGCTGCAGATATCGCAAACAAAGTAACCATCACTGCGCATTTAGGTGCCCAAACTGTCGCTGCGATCGATTTGATGGGAAATATGGCAACTGAGAATGTATTGGCGGTGCTTGCAGGAAAAGCGCCAATTAATCCGGTGAACTAAGTGACTCAACAAGCTAAGCGAGTAATGCGCTTCATCGGAGTTTCAACTGCAAGTTCATCGATTAATAAAGTTTTTCCTAAATGGTCAGAACTCTTAGATCTAAATGCAGAATTAAAGGGCCTGGATCTTCCAATCGGAGCAACTAGTCAGCAATATCAAGCCGCGCTCGAAGAGATGCGAAGTGATAAAAACTGCGCGGGCGCCCTGGTCACAACTCACAAGATTGCACTCTTCAACAGCGCGAATGAAATGTTTACTTCCTTTGATCAAGTTGCTGCCGCATGTGGTGAAGTTTCCTGCGTCAAAATTGTTAATGGCAAGATCGAAGGTGCAGCGAAGGATCCAATAACTGCCGGTCTAGCCATCGAAGAATTCTTGCCAAGAGGTTATTTTAAGAATGGTGCAGATGTTCTGGTCTTTGGCGACGGTGGCGCCGCAACTGCAATTGCTTGGTATCTAACTGGTTTAGCAAGCCCGCCACGTAAGGTGCATTTCTTTGGAATAAATTCGGAACGTCTTCTGCACCTAACAAAAGTAATTGAAAGCCGTCCTGGAAGTGATCTGGTTGAGACCCATATTTCCAGCAAAGATGCAATTGAAAAGATTCTTGAAGAGCTCAATCCTGGTTCTTTAATTATTAATGCAACTGGAATGGGTAAAGATATTCCAGGAAATCCGATGCCAGAAGGAATAAGTTTTCCAAATGAGAGTGTTATCTGGGAACTTAACTACCGCGGTTCACTTGAATTCCTACGACAAGCAGAGGCCGAAGCAAGTTCTTCTAATCTGAAAGTTTATGATGGTTGGCGTTACTTCATACACGGTTGGAGCAGTGTTGTTGCCGAAGTCTTTGATATCAAATTGACTCCAGAGTTATTGGCTAAGTTATCGCAAGCTGCTGAAGTTGCGCGACAATGATTATTCGCACAATTGCAGGAGATATAGCGCCTGAAAAATTGGGCAGAACAAATTATCACGAGCATGCCTTTCAAGTTTCGCCCCTACTTCCTGGAGATGAACTAACAAGTAAAGAGAAAAGCGGAAATGAATTTCTGCGTCTTGCTAAATCTGGTTTTGATTCCTATGTGGATGCGACTCCAATTGGACTTGGCCGTCGCCCAGATTTGATTGCAGAAATCGCAAACCGAAGTGGGCTACAAGTTATACATGCAACTGGCGTCCATAAAGAGGCGCACTATGCCAATGGGCAAAAGATCACCCAATTAGAAGTTGATCAATTAGCGAAACTTTTTGCATATGAATTACAAACTGGAATCCTGCTTGACGACAGTACGCTTTTAATAAATGAAGCGAACACATCAGCGATTAAGGCTGGCTTTATCAAATTTGGAATATCAGATGCACCGCTTTCAGCCTTTGAAAATCGAGCACTTCAAGCATCTGCAGTT
>CAEZYV010000001.1_pt1 | contig 15910 bp, 14 predicted proteins | sample 7265771 | NCBI WGS metagenome assembly CAEZYV01 (sample SAMEA6813944, study PRJEB35770) | uncultured Actinomycetes bacterium | biome: Freshwater; feature: Freshwater reservoir; material: water | place: Czech Republic | collected 2017-04-14 | depth 30m m | reverse complement strand
GACTTCGTTATCTAAAATTGGATTATCTTTTGTAACGGTTACAACTGTTGCTGGATAGAAAGCGCCAGCTCCATCAGGAGTAGCGCCACCAAGCAAGAGTTTTCCGCCAGCTTTAACTGCAGCACTTACTAGATCCGCAATCTTGTTTCGTTCTTTAACCGAAACACTAGCGCCAAGTTGGGCACCTTCTTCTAAGCCTGGTGCAAGTTTTAGTGCGCCCATTGCTTTTGCAAATTTTGTTGTGAATTCTTCAGCAACGCTCTTTGCAACAATGAAACGATTTGCTGCGGTGCAAGCGGCGCCACCGTTGCGCATCTTTGCAATCATTGCGCCGGCTACTGCATCATCAATATTTGCATCATCTAGAACTACGAATGGGGCATTTCCGCCAAGTTCCATTGAAGTGCGAAGTACGCAATCTGCAGATTCTTTAAGCAGTGTGCGACCAACTTCGGTTGAGCCAGTGAAAGATAAATTACGAACTCGTGGATCATGCAACATCTTCGAAATCATTGGGCCAGTTTTTGAAGGAAGAATAAAATTAACAACGCCTTTTGGAACTCCGGCGCGTTCTAGAATTTCAACAATTGCGAGCGCGGTTAGCGGAGTTTCACTTGCTGGTTTTAAAATTACTGTGCAACCTGCGGCCAGCGCCGGACCAATTTTTCGAGTGGCCATTGCTGCTGGGAAATTCCAGGGCGTGATTAATAGCGAGACACCAATTGGTTGATGGGTAACCAAAATTCTTTTATCTCCTGAAGGTGCGTGGCGATAATCGCCAGGTGTGCGTACAGCTTCTTCAGCAAACCAGCGGAAAAATTCTGCGGCATAAGTAATTTCACCTTTTGCATCAGTGAAAACTTTTCCATTCTCCATTGAAACTATTTTGGCTAAGTGATCTGCTTCGGCAATCATGATTTCGAAGGCTTTGCGCAAAATTTCGGCACGAACTCTTGGTGCAGTTTTTGACCAGGTTTTAAAGGCGTTATGGGCGGCGGTTACTGCGGCATCGCATTGTGCCTCGCCTGCGGTTTGAACTTCAGCAATAACGTTTCCGGTGCTGGGATCAGTGACTGGCAGGGTGCCATCGCCTTTTACCCACGCGCCATCTATATAAAGGTCAGTTTTTAATTGCATGCGGCAAGCATACGCCTCGATTGCGAAGTAAAATTAATTCCAGATTGAACCCATGGAAGCGCAGAATTTCCAGTTAATAGGAAGAGTGGCCGTGCCAAAGTCTTGGACCGATGACGCCCCAGAACCAATGGTTCTCCAGGAGCACGCACATCTTGCTGACCCGATTTCTTACCGTATTAAGAAACGCATACTTGGAATCCCGCTTAACCGACATTCCTTGTCTCATCAAAGATTAAGTAAAACTCACGCGCTTGGAATTCTTTCTTCGGACTGTATTTCATCATCAGCTTATGGAAGCGAGCAGATACTTCTTGCTTTGATTCCAATGTTTGGATTAGCAGCTTTCAATATTTTAATGCCGATGACTGCAGTTGTGCTTGCAGTATTAGTAATCGTAACTTTTTCTTACCGTGAAGTTGTTTCTGTTTATACAAAATCTGGCGGCGCTTATGTTGTATCGCGGGATAACTTTGGTCCGGTGATTGCGCAGATTGCTGCTGTTGCTTTGATGCTTGATTACATTGTTACGGTTGCAATTCAATCTGCAGCTGGCGTCGATGCAATTATTTCAACATTCACTGATCTTCAGCCTTGGAAATTAGAAATGACGATTGTAGTAATTGTTATTTTGACCTACGCAAATCTTCGTGGTGTAAAAGAAGCTGGAGCGGCATTTGCACTTCCTACCTATTTCTTTATCGGATCTATGGCCATTGTTTTTGGAATGGGAATTTTCCGTTCTATAAATGGAACGCTTCCTAAATTTGATACCGGGGTTGAAGGTGCTGTTCCGATCGGACATCCACAAGGCCTCTTAACTTTTGCTGCAATCTTTATTCTTCTTCGCGCCTTTGCAAATGGTGGCTCTTCTCTGACCGGCCTAGAAGCTATCTCTGATGGCGTTTCATTATTTAGAGTTCCAGAAGGAATTAATGCCCGGCGTACTCTGATAATTATGAGTTCGATTCTTGCAACTCTTGTTTTTGGAATTTCATATTTTGCACATGCAATGTGGACTATGCCATTTGAAAGTGGAACTCCGACAGTTATTTCACAGATAGCTAAGGCTGCTCTTGGTAATTCATTATTTGGTGGCGCCTTCTTCTACGTTGTTCAGGCAGCCACGATGTTGATTCTGTTTGCCGGCGCGAATACCGCCTACAACGGTTTCCCTTACTTGGTTAACTTTGTTGCTACAGATGGTTTCTTGCCACGCCAGCTAACAAAGCGCGGCCACCGCTTAGCATTCTCAAACGGTATTTTCTTGCTTGCAGGAAGTGCTGCGATATTAACTATCGCGACAAAAGCTTCAGTTGAACATTTAGTTGCCTTCTACGCTTTGGGCGTATTTACCGGATTTTCGTTAACTGGTTTTGGTATGGCTAAACGCGCAAGGCGCATGCGTGGTTCTAAGTGGCAGATTAAATATGGCGTCAATGCGTTATCGGGAGTTGTCTCCACAATTATTGTTCTGGTTTTCGCAATCGTAAAATTCACTGAAGGTGCCTGGATAATTATTGGAATCACACCGATTTTGGTTGTGTTGTTACTTCGTCTAAATCGCCAATATAGAAAAGAGCAGGCGGCGCTTCGAGTGACAGAAGCAAAGTCTCGTAAGACCTCGATTTCTCGACATGATGTAACTGTATTAATTGATAATGTTGATATTGCAACCGTTGGATCAATTAGATATGCAAGAAGTTTGAATCCACGCAATTTAACCGCAGTGCACTTTGTTATTGATGATCAGCGAGCCGAAGCAATCTCTGCGGATTGGGCGAAGAACCCGGCGCTTTCAGATGTCACATTGCAATTAATAGATTGCCCAGATCGCAGATTGCCAAATGCCGCAGTCGATTATTCGATTCGGGCGACCGCAAATCAAGATGTTGAACTAACTCTTCTTTTACCTCGCCGCTCATATTCCAGATTGCTTGGAAAAGTTCTGCATGATCAGACTGCTGAAGCTATTGCGGCGCCTATCTCACAATTATCTAGAGTGGTGGCAACAATTATTCCGTTCGATGTTGAGAAGATTTTGAACGCTGAAACACATATAGAGGCACATGTTGTAGCTGAAGAAACTCCGAAGCCAAAGAAGATTCCGCTTCCAAAATTGCAAACAGCAGAAACTGGTCCGGTAAGTCATTACAGCGAAAACATTCTTCCGATTTCTAATGCAACATGGCGCAAACGTGCACATGTACGTGGCCAAGTAACTGCAATTAGAACTGCACCATCTGGTGGTGCACCAAGAGTTGATGTCGAAGTTTGGGATACAACGGGCGGAATTACTTTGCAGTTCTTAGGTAGACGTGAAATCGCTGGCCTGGATGTTGGTTCAACTATTTGCGCAGAAGGAATGGTTGGCGAAACCGAAGGATCACTAACGATTCTTAATCCTTCTTATGAAATTGTTATTTAATTACTTTTTAACAAATAGTAAGCGCGCTACAACCAAGCCAACTGGTAAACCAATCAACTGTGCAATTGCATAGATCCATGCTGAATGCAGTGTGATACCGGCGAATGAATCGCTCCAAACTCGGGCAAATGTAACTGCAGGGTTAGCAAAGACAAATGAAGAGGTCGCATAAAACGCGGTTGTTATCCAGGCTGGGATAATTATTGGCGCAAGGTTGGTTCGTTTTTGGTCAGTCAAGAGATGAACAATTGCGATTAAGCCGGCAGTCGCAAAAATTTCACTAATAAATAAATTGGTGCCCGTGCGTTCATGATGTGATTGAAATATGGCGGGTTTACTAAACATTAAATTCGCAAAGACGGTTCCAGTAAAGCCACCTGCGAATTGCGCGAAAATATAACCAACCGCGCTCTTTGCATCTATTCGCTCTTTAAATAATTCGCCAAGAGTTACAACTGGATTAAAGTGTGCACCGCTAATTGGTGAGAACAAAGTAATGATTAGCGCCAACATCGAAACTATTGAGATTGCATTAATTGTCAGCTGCAATCCGACATCATCTGTAAGGTTTTCGGCCATGATTCCCGAGCCAATTACCGAGGTAAGCAAGAGCGCTGTGCCTAGATATTCAGCGAAGATTCTTTGTAGTTTCACATGCCACAATTTAGTGGGAAGATATGGTTCTACTGGGTTTTAGCCACGATAAATCGAGAGGGAGCGCGAATGTCACTTGCATTCAAGGTATTTGCGATCTCTGATCTTGGTTTGCATCGTGAAGGTAATGAAGATTCCGGGCTTGTATCTACCAAATTAGTTGCAGTTGCCGATGGAATGGGCGGGCATGCAGGTGGCGAAGTTGCATCGACTATTGCCATTAAGACTCTCTTGGCTGCAAGCACAAGCCAAGATTTTTTATTAAATATAACTTCAAAAATTGATAGTGAAATTTCTGCAAAATCAAAGAGCGACCCCGAACTTGCAGGCATGGGAACAACTCTTACCGCTTTAAATATTAATGGTGAAGTTGCTGAATTACTTCATGTTGGAGATAGTCGCTGCTATGCATTCGCTGGTGGCAAATTAAATCAATTAAGTTATGACCACACAGTTATGCAAGAACTTATTGACCAGGGACGCATCACGCCAGAAGAAGCTGTTAGCCACCCACAACGTTCGTTGTTGACACAGGCGCTTATGGGAGATTCTGGGATTACTCCGGTACTTCAGCTTTATCCAATTAAAGTTGGAGATCAATTCTTATTATGCAGTGATGGCCTTAGTTCAGTCTTATCTGAAATAGAAATTACGAAAATAGTTAAGAAAAATACTGGGCAGGAATTGGTCGAAGCTTTAGTTGCAGAAACCAAGGCCAAAGGCGCGCCCGACAATGTCACTGTAATTTGGGCAGAAGTAGTTTCAAGTAAAGATGGCAGTTCGCAAACTTTAATCGGAGCAGCAAATGCTTAAAGTATTTGGAAACCGATATGAGATAGGCCAGATGATTGGCACTGGTGGCATGGCTGATGTTTATATCGGCGAGGATCAACGCCTTTCACGCAAGGTGGCCGTCAAAGTTCTGCGAAGTGATTTAGCAAGAGATCCATCTTTCCTCGCACGCTTTCGTAAAGAGGCGCTTGCGGCGGCGGGCTTAAATCACCCCGGAATTGTTGCGGTTTATGACTCTGGCGAAGAGGGTCAAAATTCTTACATCGTGATGGAACTTGTAAATGGTCACACTCTTCGCGAAGAGTTGCAGAACCCGGTCGCGCTAACTGTTGATCGCTCGTTAGAAATTATTGAAGGCGTATTAGATGCGCTCTCTTATTCACATACCAACGGAATTATTCACCGCGATATTAAGCCAGGAAACATTATGTTGACTGATGCCGGCGATGTGAAGGTAATGGATTTTGGAATTGCCCGCGCAATGGATGACATCGGTGCAACCATGACGAGCACTTGGAATGTTGTTGGTACTGCACAATATTTGTCACCTGAACAAGCAACTGGTGAAGCAGCGGATTTACGAAGTGATATTTATTCGGTTGGTTGTTTGTTATATGAATTAGTAACCGGGCGACCACCATTTACTGGCGATACTCCAGTTGCAATTGCATACCAACATGTATCAGCCGATTTTCCTGCTGCAAGTGTGGTTAATCCAAATCTTGATGAAAATATCGACAAGATTATTACCGTTGCGTTGGCGAAGAATCCGAATGATAGATATCAGAGCGCAGATTTAATGTTGGCAGATATTCGCCGAGCCATGAAGGGCCAGAATGTAACAACCAAGATTCGCCGAATTGTTCCAAGGCGTAACTTCCTTGTAATGGGTGGGGCAGCTTTAACTTTCCTATTACTAATTGGATTAGCGGTTAATTCATTTAACTCGACTTCTCCGGCGCCATCCTTTCAAATCCCAAATGTTGTTGGCTTGACCCAATCACAAGCTGAAGAATTATTAAGCGGTTACACAATAAATATCCAACGTGCACCTGATTCAAGAATTCCTAAAGATCGAGTTGCGTCACAACTTCCACTTGCAGCATCGCGTGTTCCAAAAGGCAGCAGCATTACTTTGACGATTTCAGATGGTCCTGGCGATACGACAGTGCCAACAACAATCGTTGGTTTAAGCCTAGAAGAGGCCAGAAACGAGCTATCTGCGGCTGGGCTTTTGATTACCCAAATAATTCCAGTTGATTCAAATTCAAGAACTGGTGTTGTACTTAAAATTTCGCCGGATGCTGGATCAATTATTAAAGCCGGTAGTGGCGTCGTATTAGAAATCGCAAGTGGCAACGTAAAAGTTCCTGCGCTGATTGATTTAACCGGAATCGAAGCCCAAACAATTTTGATTCAAGCTGGTTTCTTAGTAAAAGAGATCAGTGCTTATGATGAAGCAAAACCTGTTGGTGTTGTTTTGGCACAAGCACCTGCCGCCGGAACAACGCAGGTAATTGGTTCAGATGTTGCAATTACGGTAAATAAGAAACCTTAATTTATAACTAACGGAGTTAAACCTGCTGCGCGATTGCGAGCGCCAATATCCCCACAAAGCTCTAACCAATTTGCAAGAATTTGATAGCCGTACTCGGTTAATACTGCTTCGGGATGAAATTGCACGCCGACTATATTTAAAGTTTTATGTGCAATTCCCATAATGGTTCCATCTTCTGTTGTTGCCGTAACTTCAAGTTCGACTGGAATTGAATTATTTTCAATTGCCAAAGAGTGATATCTAGTCGCGTTAAATTGATTTGGGATTTCGCGAAATATATTTTCACCATTGTGTTCGATGGGTGAAGTCCGACCATGTATTAGATCCGGCGCACTTGAAACTTTGCCGCCAAAGTTAACGGCGATTGCTTGTAACCCTAAACAAACCCCAAGAACCGGAATCTTATTTTCGGCGCAATATTTAATTACCTCGATACTTACTCCTGCTGCTTCTGGTGTTCCAGGGCCTGGTGAAATCAGAACGCCATCAAAATCTGCGGCGAAATTCGCACTTATAGAATCGTTTAAAACTGTGGTTGTTTGTGCACCGAGTTCATTGAGATATTGCACGATATTGAAGACAAAGGAGTCGTGGTTATCGATAACCAAAATCTTCTTGCCTGCTGTATTCATGTGGCAATTGTGGTGTAATCTCTGCCCATGCCTAAGTCACCGATTCGCAAAAAAGAGAAGGCCTATATCCCTGAGGCGGTTGCCCACGCGGCCCCGGTCCCAGAAGAGAGCCCAAAGTGGCTGGCCCCAGCAATGGTTACTGCATTTATCCTTGGCCTAATCTGGATCGTAATTTTCTACGTCAGCGCGACCGCCTATCCAATCCCAGGCATTGGTGCTTGGAATATGGTCGTTGGCTTCGGATTTATCGCTGTCGGATTTTCTCTCGCAACTCGCTGGCGCTAAAAGCTCTTAATTAGCACCTAATTACACGCCTGTAATTCTCCACACCGTGGATAAAGGTTGTGGATAACTCGTAGCAGCCATTATGCTCTTTCTCAGGAAACGCCCAGTTTTATAGGGAACTCTGCGTCTTATGACAATCCTGAAAGAGAAACCCCAAATGAATGAGACCACTGAAGCCACCACCCAAAGAATCTTGGTGGTTGATGATGAAAGCAGCATCAGTGAATTAATTGCGACCAGCCTTCGTTTTGTGGGCTTTGATGTTCGCACCGCAGCCACTGGATCAGAGGCTCTAAGGATTGCCGAAGAATTTAGACCCCACGCCTTAATCCTCGATGTGATGCTTCCAGATCAAAATGGTTTCGAAGTCTGTCGCCAGCTCCGTCAAGATGGCCACAATGTTGGAGTTCTCTTCTTGACCGCAAAAGATACTGTTGAAGACAAGATCACCGGCCTGACAATTGGCGGCGATGATTATGTAACCAAGCCATTTAGCCTCGAAGAACTCGTTGCTCGCCTTCGCGCACTTCTCCGTCGCATAGGCGTTATTCAAGTAGAGAGCGACGAGGAAAAAGTTCGTTTTGCAGATCTCGAATTGGATGAAGCCACACATGAAGTTAGACGTGCCGGCAATTTGATCGAGCTCTCACCAACCGAATTCTTACTACTTCGTTATTTAATGATCAATGCAGACCGCGTAGTAAGTAAGTCGCAAATTCTTGATCATGTATGGCAATACGATTTCCGCGGTGATGCTGGAATTGTTGAAACCTACATTTCATATCTGCGCAAAAAGATTGATATTTACGATCCAGCCTTGATTCATACCGTTCGCGGTGTGGGATATCGGTTGCGTTTACCTGCACGTAAGTAATTCGCGAAGTAAACTTAACAAATGAAATATGGGCTATCAAAATGGTCGCTACGCAATCGACTAATTTTGGCAACCCTGGCGCTCGCAACTATTGCGATTGCGGCATCAGATTTTGCAGCCACAAATTCACTTCGTTCATTCTTAATTAGCCAAGCTGATAAACAATTAAACGAGGTTGTTCAGACTTCTATCCTGCGCCTTGATCGTGCGGGTATTGATCCAGAAACAACTAGCGAAGAAGATGACACGACTAATTTTCGCCCGCTTCGCCCGCTTGGTGGTGTACCAACTACAACCGCAGTGACGCTCTTGGATCTTGAAGGAAATGTCATTGGGCAAATTGGTGGGCAATTCGCGAATTCAATTGATATTAAAGAGTTTAAGAAGTTGACGCCAAAAGAGATTGTTTCGCATCAAGGAAAACCTTTTACAATCCCTGGCGCAGAGAATCAACCAGATATTCGAGCAATCGCAAGAGTTCTTCCATCAGGCGTTGGCACCGTTGTCATTTCCGTCGCGCTCGATAGCGTGGAACGCACTCTCGCTGGTTTAACTGGAATATTTTTATTAATTAGTTTGATAGTTTTAATTGCAATCGGTTTCGTTGCGCGATCACTAATTAAATTAAGTCTTAAGCCACTAAGCAAAATTGAAGATACTGCTGCAGCAATTGCAGAGGGAAATCTCTCTGCCCGTCTTCCTGAGGTAAATCCAAATACCGAGGTAGGTCGTCTTACTGGTTCACTGAACACGATGCTTTCGCGAATTGAAGAATCATTTGCGGTGCGCACTGAATCTGAAAATAAATTGCGCCGTTTCGTGGCTGATGCAAGTCATGAACTTCGTACACCGCTTACTGCAATTCGTGGTTTCGCCGAGTTACATCGTCAAGGTGCCGTTGTTGGTGAAGAGAAGACTAAAGAATTGGTTTCACGAATTGAAAAAGAATCAATACGTATGAGTACCCTGGTTGAAGATTTGTTATTGCTTGCTCGCCTAGATCAATCACGTGAATTAACTATTGATCCAGTTGATATAAATCATCTAGTTAAGGAAGCAGTTGCATCAGCAAAAGCAGCCGGCCCGGGCCATGAAATTGTTATAACAACCGCAAGTGATGAGATATTTGTATTGGGTGATTCGATGCGAATTCATCAAGCAATAGCTAACTTATTGGCAAATGCCAGAACTCACACTCCGACCGGAACAAAGATTCGGGTTGATATTTCGCAAGATGAAATCGAAACAAAGATAAGTGTTAGCGATAATGGTCCTGGGCTTTCAAGTGAAGATCAATCTAGAATTTTTGAAAGATTCTTCCGGGCCGATCCTTCGCGGGCAAGAGTCAGCGGTGAAGGTAGCGGACTTGGTCTAGCGATTGTTGATGCTGTTATGAAAGCGCACAATGGTTCAGTAACGGTTAATTCAGAATTAGGAAACGGTGCAACTTTTACGCTGCACTTTCCAATCAGCGATAGTTAATTAATCTTTGATTGGTGAAAGTTGAGCCAAGATTTACTTGCAGTTGGTCCGCGTTGTCCTTGATATCTAGATCCATAAAGCGCAGAACCATAAGGATTTTCAGCTGGTGAAGATAATTTAATTAAACAGAGTTGGCCGATTTTCATTCCTGGAAATAATTTCACTGGAAGATTTGCTACGTTCGAAAGTTCGAGAGTGATGTGGCCAGAAAAACCTGGATCGATAAACCCAGCAGTCGAGTGAGTCAGAAGTCCGAGGCGACCGAGTGAAGATTTACCTTCAAGGCGACCAGCGATGTCATCTGGCAGAGTAATAACTTCGTAGGTGCTTGCTAAAACAAATTCACCTGGGTGCAAAATAAATTCTTCGTCACCTGCTACTGCGACTTCGCGAGTGAGATCTGATTGCTCGATAGATGGGTCGATGACTGAGTACTTATGGTTTTCAAAGACTCGGAAGAATCGATCAAGTCGAACATCTACGCTCGATGGTTGGATCATTGCGCCGTCGAAAGGTTCAACCTTTACGCGGCCAGCGTTGATTTCGGCCTTTATGTCGCGGTCACTTAGTAGCACGCACAGACCCTATATCTTTCGAGAGGCTTGATTAAGTTACTGGCGGGTAGCATTATTGTGCCATGAGCCACTACACCGCCAATCTGCGCGATATCGAATTCTGCCTCTTTGATCTCCTCAAGCGCGATGAAATCCTGGGCAAATCCCTCTTTAAAGATATCGATCGTGAAACAGCGATGGGCATGTTGGAAGAAGTAAAACGATTAGCCGAGAACGATCTTGGAAATTCATTTATTGAAGGCGATCGCCTCGGAGTTGAATTCAATAAAGAGACTGGCGATATTAAATTGCCTGAAAGTTTTAAGAAGTCATATCGCACTTATATGGATAATGAATGGTGGCGAATTGATGCACCAGTTGAAATTGGTGGAACTTTAATTCCCGCATCAGTTCGTTGGGCAATTGCTGAAATGGTTCTTGGTTCAAATCCTTCAATTCACATTTATGCATCAGGCACTGCATTCGCACATGTTGCCTATGCCCTTGGTAATGAAGATCAAAAACAGATGGCAAAGCTCATGGTCGATAATGACTGGGGCGCAACAATGCAATTGACTGAACCAGATGCTGGAAGTGATGTTGGTGCTGGAAGATCTAAGGCAGTGCAGCAAAGTGATGGAACTTGGCATATCACTGGCACAAAGAGATTTATTACATCAGGTGATTCAGATTTGAATCCAAATATTATTCATTATGTTTTAGCTCGTCCCGAAGGTGGCGGCCCAGGAACAAAAGGTTTGAGCCTCTTCTTGGTTCCAAAATTTATGTTTGATTTTAAAACTGGCGAACTTGGAAAACGTAATGGCGTTTATGTAACCAATGTTGAACACAAGATGGGTCTAAATGTTTCAGCAACTTGTGAAATGAATCTGGGCGAAAAAGAACCTGCTGTTGGCTACTTATTAGGCGATGTTCACAACGGTATCGCGCAAATGTTTAAAGTAATTGAATTCGCCCGCATGATGGTTGGAACTAAAGCGATTGCAACTCTTAGCGCCGGCTACCAACAAGCACTTTCCTATGCCAAAGTTCGTGTGCAAGGACCGGATCTAACTAAGGCTTCAGATAAAGCAAGCCCGCGTGTAACAATCATTAATCATCCAGATGTGCGTCGTTCGTTGATGGTTCAGAAGTCTTATTCCGAAGGTATGCGCGCACTGATTTTGTATACCGCATCAATCCAAGATGAAATTATGTTGGCCAAAGCAGCGAATGACGCTGACAAGGTGGCCGACATGGAAGCGCTAAATGATCTTCTGCTTCCTATCGTAAAAGGTTATGGCAGTGAAAAATCTTGGGTTCTTCTCGGTACTGAATCGCTACAAACATTCGGTGGTTCGGGCTTCACACAAGATTGGCCACTTGAACAATATGTACGCGATGCAAAGATCGATACCTTGTATGAAGGAACAACTGCAATCCAAGGGCTTGATTTCTTCTTCCGCAAAATTATTAAAGATGGCGGTCGCGCACTTGGTCTGCTTGGTAAAGAGATCGCAGCATTTACCGCAACAGGTGGCGAACTTGCCGACGAGAAAGCAGCACTTGCCAAGACTCTTGAAGATTTAAATGCAATGACCGGAGCCCTGGTTGGTTTTGCCATGGAATCGCAAGAGAACGTGGAAAAGATTTATAAGGCTGGATTAAATACCTCACGGTTATTGATGTCTGTTGGTGAAGTAATTATTGCTTGGTTACTTTTGCGCCAGGCTGATATTGCAGTAGCTAAATCAGCTAATCCAGGCCGCGATGCTGATTTCTACACCGGAAAAATTGCATCAGCAAAATATTTTGTAAGAACCGTTTTGCCACACATTAAGGCTGAATTAAAGATCGTATTAAGTGAGACTGGCGAAATAATGGAGATTCCTGAATCCGCTTTTTGATAGGGTTCGCTGTGCCAAAAAATATTCGTCATGAAGCTTATTTAATTCTTGGCGCCTTCTTTTTTGCGTTAAATAGCGTTCCTGCAAAGTTGGTTATGGAAGGCGGCATAAGCGCATTCCGGCTTACCCAAATCCGTATTACCGGGGCAGCTCTTCTGATGTTTATTTATGTTTTTATCCGAAACCGCAAAGGCTTGCGAATTACTAAATCGGAAATACCTTCATTACTTGCCTTCGGAATAATCGGCTTTGCCGTTGTAAATGGTCTCTATTTTTCAGCGATCGCAAGATTGAATGTAAGCATTGCTTTAATCATTGAATTCACGGCACCGATCTGGATTGTGCTTTGGATGCGCTTTATTAAGAAGAAGAATGTTTCAAAATTAATGTGGTGGGGTTTAACAATTGGTTTCACTGGTTTGCTATTAGTCGGCCAGGTTTGGCGAGGTCTAACTCTTGATGGCCTCGGTTTGATCTATGCCTTTGTAGATGCCTTCGCACTTGCTCTCTACTTTGTTGTTGGCGAAAAATTAGTGAAGGCTAAGGGAAGCGAAGTCACGATGGTTCTGGGCTTTGGAGTTTCTGCAGCATTCTTCGCAATTGTGATGCCATGGTGGAATTTCCCATTTGAAGTATTTTCGAAATCAATTGAATTAACTGGCCGCTTTGCCGGCAATTCACTTCCGGGTTGGTTATTAGTTCTCTGGGTAATTATTGGTGGAACCGCAGTTCCATATTTCCTAGTTCTAACCGGACTTAAAGGTTTAAGCGCTGCGACTTCAAGTGTTATTGGAATGTTAGAGCCGGTATTCGGTGGGGTACTTGCGTGGTTCTTCTTATTTGAAAAACTTAGCCTGGCTCAATTCATTGGTGGTTGCGTTGTACTGATTGGTATTTACCTTGCAGACCGCGCCCGGACCAGTGTTTAAGGTAAATTTCGCACATGGAAAATTTCGCAGATCTGCTCAAGGCTAATAAGGATTATGCGAGTTCATTTAAATCCCAAGGTCTAAGCGGTGAAGCGCTAAAGGGTTTAGCAATTGTTACCTGCATGGATTCAAGAATTGATCCACTTCATATTGTTGGAATGGAAGCTGGCGACGCAAAGATTCTGCGAAATGCAGGTGCCCGCGTAACCGAGGACGTTCTTCGTACTCTGGTTCTTGCAACTCACCTACTTGGCGTAAATCGTGTTCTTGTAATGCCACACACTGATTGCAGAATGGCCAGCGGTGAGGAACATGAGATACATGCCGCGATCTTGGAAAAATCTGGGGTTGATACCAGAGGAATTGAAATTAGAACTGTAAAAGATCAGATGAAAGCTCTGGTTACTGATATCCAAAGAATTGAAAGTTATCCGTTGCTTGCAAAAAACATAAAGGTAATGGGCGCAATATTTAGCGTTGAAAGCGGAACGCTTACTCCCGTTATTTAATTATCTTTAACGAAGTTCTCTGGTGTTTGAGAATAGCTAGGCGCCATATCGCTAAATCTTGCAAAGTGTAATTGCGCACTGACTGTAATTGTTCGAGTTGGTCCGTTACGGTGCTTGGCAATAATTAAATCTGCTTCGCCCGATCTGTTCTGTCCGTCATACATATCATCGCGGTGCAGAAGAATTACAACGTCGGCATCTTGTTCGATAGATCCAGATTCGCGAAGGTCAGAGAGCATCGGCTTCTTATCTGCGCGTTGTTCTGGTGAACGGTTCAACTGAGAGATTGCAATTACTGGAACATCTAACTCTTTAGCAAGCAACTTTAAATTTCTTGAAAATTCAGAGACTTCTTGTTGACGGCTCTCTACGCGCTTGCCGGCAGTCATCAACTGTAGGTAGTCGATAACAATTAATTTAAGACCATGTCGTTGCTTAAGACGACGGGCTTTTGCACGAATCTCCATAAGTGAAAGGTTTGGCGAATCATCGATGAATAGCGGTGCTTGTGAAATTTCGCCCATGCGCTTTGCTAAGCGGCCCCACTCTTCATCTGTAAGCGCACCAGATCGAATATTATTTAAAGCTACGCGAGCTTCGGCAGAGAGCATACGCATTGTGATTTCAGAGCGGCTCATTTCAAGCGAGAAGATAACTGCAGGATCGCCATTGTGGATTGATGCATGGCGTGCAATATCAAGGCCGAGTGTTGATTTACCAACTGCAGGACGCGCTGCAAGAACAATCATGTTTCCTGGATGCAGACCGTTGGTTAAAGTATCAAGATCTTTAAAGCCGGTCTTAACGCCTTCACCTTTAACGCCATTTGAAATTGCTTCGATTTCATCAAGTGCGGCTGGGAGAAGTTCGGATAGCTGAATGTAATCCTCGGTAGTGCGGTGTTCGGTAACTGAGAAAATTTCTGCTGAAGCTTGATCTACTGCATCATCAACTTCACCTTCGCCGGAATAACCAAGCTGGACAATCTTTGTGCCGGCTTCAACTAAGCGACGCATGATTGCATGGTCGCGAACAATCTTTGCGTAATAGCCAGCATTTGCTGCAGTCGGAACTGAGTTAATAAGTGTGTGTAAATAAGGTGCGCCACCTGCACGAGCGATGTCGCCACGCTTTGTTAATTCAGCCGCAACAGTTACTGGATCCGCAGGTTCGCCGCGACCATACAAATCTAGAATTGCATCGTAAATTAATTCATGTGCTGGTCGATAAAAATCTCGTTCGCGAATAATTTCAACAACATCTGCAATTGATTCTTTACTTAATAACATTCCACCAAGAACGCCTTGTTCGGCAATTAAATCTTGTGGTGGTGTGCGTTCGAATTCGATTGTTGCAGGAACGCGATTGTTGGAGTTGTTTCCGCGGTTGGGGAGTTCTGCGATGCTCATAGACAAAGCCTCCCAACTAGCACTGACATTCAAAATGGATTCTTACCTGCGTAATTTAATGAACTGAGCGTGAAAGGCGTTAGGCGTGAAGATTTTCATGTGTGTGAGCGTGTGGAGAAGCTGGGGATAGCGGTGGATAAGTTGTGTATAACAAGTGCATAAGTTGAGGGCATAGCCCTCATCTACGCTCAAAAGTTCGGTAAAGGCTGTGGGTAAAGATTTATTTTTTTATCTCAAAATATAAGAAGCCCGCCTCTTTCGAGACGGGCTAATTAAATTTAGGAGATATTAGATAGCGACAACACTGATGTTGACGACGGCAGATATTTGACCTTGAAGAGAAACCTTCGCGGTGTACTTGCCAAGCTTCTTGATATGTCCGGCAACCTTGATGCGGTGACGATCGATATCTAGACCTGTTACAGACTTAATGCCTGCAGCGATGTCCTTATCTGTCACTGAACCGAATAGAACTCCGGTTGCTCCGACCTTTGACTTAACAATGATCTCGGCCTTTTCAAGTGATGCTTTAATCTCTTTTGCGTGATCGAGATCGCGAATTTCGCGAGCGCTACGTGCACGACGGATTCCTTCAATCTGCTTTTCGCCACCAAGGCTCCAAGCGATTGCATTGCCGCGAGGCAGAAGGTAATTGCGAGCAAAACCGTCTTTAACGGTTACAACATCGCCAGCTTGTCCTAGACCAGATACTTCACGAGTAAGAATAAGTTTCATTTGTTATTCCCCTTATCGCGCTGTTGAG